>Ga0097691_1000034_pt1 | contig 126963 bp, 113 predicted proteins | sample NGESurdeep072012_8_FD_72858 | JGI IMG/M metagenome (GOLD analysis project Ga0097691, IMG submission 72858) | Arctic peat soil microbial communities from Barrow, Alaska - NGEE Surface sample 210-1 deep-072012 | ecosystem: Environmental > Terrestrial > Soil > Wetlands > Peat ... | reverse complement strand
ACCCAAAGAACGTCCACGGGCGCGTGCGATCGTACACGATCGCTTCGTCGAGCCATCGATGGTGGTCGAGTAACCCGCTGGACTTGGGTTCCACGGCCCACGCGATATGCGCGTCGGGCCACGCAATCCGAATGCGCCCGAGCAAAGGAAGCGCGCGAACCACGTCGCCGATCGCGCCGAGCAATACTATCAGCACACGACGCGGCGGCGGCGCGATTTGCGTAGCAATGGCTTCAGGGGAGGACATGAGGAACCTAATTGTAGTGAAACCCGCGGTGGGTTTGCAGGGCCTGACCCCTGGCCGTGGCGACGGCATGAAGGAAGAATCACCTGCGCGGTGGGCGGCAGGGGCTGCGGCCCCTGCACCCGCAGTGGGAAGACGCGAAAATCTGCGCAGCGCATCTTTTCGCGACTACGCAATGGCAGGGCTGAGCCCTGCACCCAGTATTAAGGCCGCCCGCCGTTGGCGGGCGCGGCGTGAAGGAAGAATCACCTGCGCGGTGGGCGGCAGGGGCTGCGGCCCCTGCACCCGCATTGAGAAGACGCGAAAATCTGCGCAGCGCATCTTTTCACGACTACGCAATCCCAAGATACAAGGGGATTTACCCGGCCGGCTAGCGATCGCACTCTCCGCCGATCATGTTGATCATCCCGAACGTCGCGATGATGTCCGGGATCATGCGGCCTATGAGCATCTTGTTGAGCGCGCCCATGCCGAGAAAACACGGCGGCCGCACGCGCACGCGATATGGCCGGCCGCTGCCGTCGCTCACGAGGTAAAAGCCCAACTCGCCGTTGGCGGCCTCGACCGCCTGATAAACCTCGCCGGCGGGCACGTGGATGCCCTCCATGATCAGCTTGAAGTGGTTCATCAGGCCTTCGATCGAGTTGTACACCTTCTGCTTGTCGGGCAGCACGACCTTGGGATCGGTGATCGTGACGGGACCTTCAGGGATCGCCGCGAGCGCTTGCTCGATGATGCGCTTGGACTGATACATCTCCTGGAAGCGGACGTTGAAGCGATCGTAATTGTCGCCGCGGTCTCCGGTCGGGACCTCGAAGTCCATCCGGTCGTACACCAGGTACGGATGCGCCTTGCGAACGTCGTAAGGCACGCCGGCGGCGCGCAGGAGAGGACCGCTCAGCCCGTAGGAGATTGCCTCTTGCGTCGACAACTTCCCGACTCCCGCCATCCTGTCGATGAATACGCGGTTGCGACTGAGCATCTTGTCGCAGTCGCTGAGAACCTGATCGAGGCGGGCGAACGAAGCTTTGATCCGATCGGTGAAGTCCGCGGGCAGGTCATGGGTCACGCCGCCGACGCGGCACCATGTCACGGTGACTCGCGCGCCGGTCACAGCCTCGATCAAGTCGTAGAGAAACTCGCGCGCCTCGACCATGTACATCCCGGCGGTCGACCCGCCGACCTCGTGCGCCGCCATCCCGAGGCAGGTCAGGTGGTCGGCGATGCGCGAAACTTCGCTCATGATCATGCGCACGTACTTGCATCGCTCAGTCGTGTCGATGCCGAGCAGGCGCTCGACGGCGAGCGCGAAGCCGACGTTGTTGATGCAGGGCGAGGCGTAATTCAGGCGGTCGGTGTAAGGGAAGCATTGCGTCCAGGTTCCCTGCTCGCACATCTTTTCGAATCCGCGATGCAGGAATCCGACCTCGACGTCGCAATCGACGATCCGCTCGCCGTCGAGCTTGAGGTTGAACTTGATGGTGCCGTGGGCGGCGGGATGCGACGGCCCCATCTGCAGTTCCATGACTTCGTCGGAGGGGTCCGACGGTACGATTTTGTCCTTCCAGCGCGCCGGTAGTGCCATGGCTTGTATCGGGTCGTGTCTTCAGCGCGAGGAGCGAATCGGATTCACGACCGGGTCGATCTCCGGGACGATCGGTTGGCGTTTGTTGTAGGGGTAGTCCTTGCGCAGCGGATGACCCTCGAAGGAGTCGTACATCAGGATGCGGCGCAAATCGGGATGGCCCTTGAAGACGATTCCGAACATGTCGAAGCATTCGCGCTCGAGCCAGTCGGCGGCGCCCCAGACGCCCACGACGCTGGGGACCCACGGATCGGCGCCGTCCACGCCAATCTTGACGCGGATGCGATGGGCGAGGTTGAGCGAGTTCAGTTGATAGACGACCTCGAAGCGCGGTTTGCGCTCGGGCCAATCGACGGCGGTCACGTCGGTCAGGAAATTGAAATCGAAGTCAGGCTCGTCGCGCAGGGCGCGGAAAAAATCATAGGCGCGTTCGCGATCGATGGTGAAAGTTTCCTCGTCGCGTGCATTTTGCGCGTCGAGAATTTCCGCGCCGAAGCGTGCTTTTAGTTTTTCAATCAACATCGATCGCTGCTAGTCCCAATCGAGCGCGCCGCGCTGCCAGGCGTAGAGCAGGCCGACGCAGAGAATCGTGATGAAGATCAGCGCCTCGACGAAGCCGAACATTCCCAGATAGCGCAACTCGACCGCCCACGGATACAGAAAAATCACCTCGACGTCGAAGATCAGAAACAGGATCGCCGTCAGGTAGAAGCGCACCGAAAACCGCCCCCACGCCGAGCCGCTCGGCGGGTTGCCACATTCGAAAGCCTCGCTCTTGACCGCAGCACCGGTACGCTTGGGACCGATCAGCATGTTGATCGTGCACATGACGCCGACGATCACGCCGGCGACAAACAGGGTCACAGCCACGGGATACCAGGTCGTCATTCTCGATCCGCCTACAAGGACTTCTTTATCTTGATATCAATACCCGATGAGCGGGTCTTTTGGAACGGTCGCCGATTTTCTAGCAGGCGTGACCGCGGCCGGCAAGCGCTAATCGGGCCATTAGACGCCCAACCGCTTGCGATCATTATTGCTATTGACGATTCAGCGCCGCGGGACTAATTAACCAGCGTAGTATTAAGAGATTGTTGCGGGACCAAATTCCAAAGGCCGGCAACCACTTGCCGAAAGAGGGAAGCAGCATGAATCGCGCAATCGGATGGGGAGCCTGGTGCGGCGGAGTTCTGACTGCTTTGATGCTGGTGGTCGGGATTAGCGACGCGCCCGTATCGGCCCAGGTAAAGCCCGGGGATCTCATCACCCCGGACAACGCGTCCAAGGTACAGGACCTGGTCCCACCAGGCACGTACGCACGCGTCCTGCACGGTATGTCGATCAAGGTCGAGCCTACAGAGCGCATAGACTGGCCTGAGCCGTACACCGAGGCGACCGAAAAGTACTCGAGCCAGACCAGGCTGACGCCAGACCATCGCAGCCTGAACGGATACGTCGCGGGTCAGCCGTTTCCTATCATCGACGCTAACGATCCGCTGGCGGCCGAGAAGGTGATCTGGAACGAAGTGTTCCGGCCAATATCTACGGACGACTACGATCTGCGCTGGTTCGATTGCGACAGCGTGTACTGGGGCCGCAACAAGCCGTACTTCTCGATCACTGACATCGAGATCGGCCACTATGCGGGCTACAACGAAGTCGGACGCACCGAAGTCCAACCGATACCGACCGATCCCGATTTCAAGACAACCGGACGCTTTTACGAGGCGCTGCTCTATCCGGTTCTCGCTCCGGCGCAGGGTCGCGGCACCGGGATCCTCAAGTTCCGCTATGCCGATCCGCGACACGATGACGACAGTTGGAGCTGGACGCCCGGTACGCGCCGGCTCCGGCGTCTGAGCTACTCGATGAGCGACAACCCTTCAGGCGGCGCGCAGTCTTACGATCCCAACCACTACGAGGGCTGGAGCGGCAAGCCTGAGGACTACGATTTCAAGTTCCTCGGCGAAAAGACCATGCTCGCCGCCATCGACATTCATCGCAGCCCCGATCCGCGCTGCCCAACCGACGGCGGCGCAAGCCATTGCCCGGACGCGTGGCAGCTCAGGCGGCTCTACATGATTGAGGCCAAGGCACGGCCGGGACGGTACGCCAGCACCCTTTACAGCCGCGAAATTATCTACATCGACTCGGAGGCCGACTTCCCGATGTTCGTGGATATGTATGACAACCGGGGCCAGTTGTACTTCAACTACACCACGTGGATGAACTATGCCGATCGGGCGCGCCCCGACTCGCGCATCGCGATTTACCCCTTCAAGCGCGAGTTCCAGGTCGGATCCTCGACGGTCGATGTGCAAAGCGGGCTTTCCAGCGTTTGCTACCATCCGTCGCTGAACGCCCCGTCACCGGAGGGCTGGTTCATCAACATGGGCGCCGTGGATCGCGAGTGGTTCACTCCCGAGGCAATGGCGCGCGCGGCCGAGGGCGGACACGGGATAGCAGGCGACTGATGGCGGGCGTGATCGAGTGAGGAAGTCGCGCGACTGATTGAGAAATAAACCGGCGCAGCCAGCAACGGCCGCGCCGGTTTTTTACTTTTCACTTGTCACTGGCGCTCTTCATACTCGCGCAAGCGCAATTCCGCCGCTAGAATCCATCACGTGCAACACGACGACACGTTCGAAACATGGGCGGCAAAGGCAGTCGCGCGGCGATGGCCGCGCGACCGCATCGACAAAATCGCCACTCTGCGCGGCGATCTCTCAACGCGCCGTTTCTGGCGCGTATCGATTGCGCAGCACAAGGAAAGCATCGCCTCGCAGGGCGAAACCGGCGCGCCTCCCACCGCAATCCTCGTCGATCTCGGCCCCGACGACTTTCCCCATTACGTTCGCGCGCTGAATCTTATCCGTGGCCGCCGCTACGAGCCGCCGTGGATCGACGTGCATCGCGCGCTGGAGTCGATCGGCGCTCCGGTTCCCGCACTCTACGATGCGGACCTCGCCCGGCGCGCGATGCTGGTGGAAGATGTCGGCGAACTCTCCCTGCTCGACGCCGTCCGCCGTCCCGGCGCCGACGCCGCGGACCTGTTCCGGCTCGCCGCCTCCGAACTGATTCGCATCCACGTTGACGGCACCGGTCAAATCGACCGTCGATGTGTCGCGCGGGAGATCGGCTACAGCGGCCGGCTGTTCGAATGGGAGATGAAGGAATTTGCGGAAGTTGGCCTCGCTGCCGTCGCACCGGGCGCCGACTTTTCACCCGTCGCACCCGAGCTGAAGCGGCTGGCCGCGCGGCTCGATCACTTCCCACATGTGTTCTCGCATCGCGACTACCACGGCCACAACCTGTTCATCCAGGACGGTCCGCGAATTCGAATCATAGATTTTCAGGATGCGCTCATGGCGCCGGCCGCGCAGGACCTCGCCGTGCTCCTGACGACCCGCGATACCGATGAATTCATTACGCCGGCGATCGAGCGCCGCATCCTCGACTTCTACTGCGCGGGACTCGTGCGGCGCGGCATCCCCACCACGCTCGACCCGGCGGAATTCATGAGCAGCTACCGCCTGTGCGTTTTGCAACACGCGCTCAAGATGATTGGACGCTTCGAGATGTTCGAGCGCGGCGGCAAGAGCGGATACCGCCGCTACATTCCGCATGCGCTGGCACAGGCGCGCCGGATGCTCGCTGAGATGCGCGCCGAGTTTCCTGAACTTTGCGCGGCGCTCAGCGCTTAGCAGGGCGTCTATTCAATGAAGGCATTGGTACTGGCAGCCGGGATGGGCGAGCGGCTTCGCCCGCTGACTGACGTGACGCCGAAACCGATGCTCGAACTCGGCGGCCGGCCATTGATCCATTATCCGCTCGCGATGCTGCGGCGCGGCGGCGTCACCGAGGTCGCAATCAACGTCCATCATCTGGAGTCGGCCGTTCGGCGCGGACTCGGCGACGGATCGGGGCTCGGACTGCGCATCACGTATGCGCCCGAGCCGGTTTTGCTCGGCACCGGCGGCCCGCTCAATGGCCTCCGGGAGTTCCTGGGCGGGATCGAAAACGAAAACACATTCGTAATCGCCAACAGCGACACGATCCTCGATCTCGACCTGCGCGCGATGCTCGCGTTCCATCGCGACCGCGCCGCACTCGCCACCATCGCGCTGTTCCACCCCGCCAATCTCGATTATTACAGCCGTCTCGAAATCGACGCCGGCCAAAAACTCCGCCGGATGCGCCTGCTCGCGCGCCGCGACCCGCTTCAATACGACGACTACCCGGCCGCCCTCGCCGCCGACGTGGCCGGATCGCTCTCGCCGTTCATGTATTGCGGCGTGATCGTCGCGGATCAGGCGGTGTTCGACCTGATGCCGCCGGGGCCGCCCTGGAGCCTGATGGCCGGCCTGTTCGCGCCGATGGTGGCAAACGGAATGCCGGTGTTCGGCTATGTCCATCGCGGCTACTTCCGCACGATCGACGATCTCAAGAGCTACAACGCGCTCAAAGCGGAGTTCGTATCCTCGCCGCCACCGGGAGTCCTCTAATAGCCTCTTCCGCACCCCCTCCCGCGATTGCTCCCCTTCCCATGCCTGGATCAGCATCTTCGCTTGCTTGAGCCGCGCGATTTCCTCGGCGCTGTAGCCGAGCAGCTCGGTCAGGATTCCAAGGTCTCGAAACGCGCCATCGCTACTCGAGCATTTCCGCTTTCAGATTGTCGATGAGATCGATCAGCTCCGCCATCGAGCGGATCACGTAGTCGGGTTTGAATGGATGGGTCTGCAGGTAGTTGAACGACGCCGCGCCGGTGGCGACCGCGACCGACGCGCCGAAACCCGCGCCGAGCGAGGCCATGATGTCGCGCGGTTCGTCGCCGACGTACATGCAGGCGTGGGGAAGTATCGCCGCCTTGAGCGCGGTCTGTTTGAGGCTCTCCGTCTTGTCGAGCGCGCGCAGCGAAGACGTGGTCTGCGTGACGACCTGGTCGAGGTACGAGGCGAGCCCGACCATCGCGAGCTTCTCGACCAGCCGCTGCGAATCGCCCGGGCGGCTGGTAATGACGCCGGTCGCATAGCCGCGCCGTTTGAGTTCGGCCAGGGTATCCTGCACGTGCGGCAGCACCTCGAGCCGCTCGGTCTTGTCAACTTCAGCCAGGAAGTATGCGTACGCCAGCTTCGCGTACTCGGGCCTGAGATGCTCCGGCACTCCGAGCCATACGTCATCGCTGGAAAGCGCTTCGCGATAGCGCTCATGGGTGAGCGGCGGATCGTGGCCGAGTTCGTCGAGCGCGCTTTTCGCGGCGATATACAACGGTCCGTGGATATCGACCAGCGTGCCGTCGAGATCGAAAAAGACCGCCTTGAATTTGCGCGATGCCAACAAAATTCCTCGAGCTTCCCCACCGGAGTGTGTAGAGATGCCCAGCAGGCTGTCAAGCGGCGCCGCTAAGGACTGCGCTGATACAGCAGCAGATACTCGCGCCGCCCTCCGATCACTTTCTTTACGTACTCGCGCGTCTCTTTGTACGCGATATTCTCGACCCACTCGTCATCGGCGCCGGAAAAATCGGCCACCCACTTCGAAACCGCGTGCTCGCCCGCATTATACGCCGCGACGGCCCGAAACGCGTTGCCGCCGAACATCTCGAACAGGTTTTTCAAATACGCCGTCCCCAGCTCGACGTTAACCGAGGGATCGTAGAGACGGATCGCCTCGCTATCCATGCCATGCTCGGACGCCATCTTCTTCGCCGTCGACGGAATCAACTGCATCAGGCCGCGCGCGTTCGAACTCGACGTGGCATTGGGGTTAAACAAGCTTTCCTGCCGCGCCAACGCGAGCACCAGGTAAGGGTCCAGCGCGAGCCGGGTGGACGCGGACGCAAAGAGATCCCAGTACGCGCGCGGATAGCGCACCCGCTCGGCGACGGCGTGGCTCATCTGCCCGTTTTTTTCCATGTGCGTGGCAGCCACGATCGCGTCATACCACGCATCGGCGCTCGCGAATCCGGCCAGCACGAAACGCCGCATTTCGATTGTGCCGCCGGCATGTTCCTCGAGCGCCTTCAACTCGCCGGGTTCAAGTTCCTTGAGTCCCATCGCGCGGATCGTTTGAAGCCGCGCCATGTGATACCCGGCGACACCGGTGACGGCAGGCGCCGCGCCGTATTGCGGGTCCGGCGCCGACGCGGCCGGAAGATCGGGGCGGGCGGCAGCTACGCGCCGGCTGGCGAGCTCGGGATAGTAGTTGGTGTCGGTGCTGGCGGCGAGTTTTGCGAAAATCGCGCGAGCATCGGTGGAATCGCCCGCATTTTCCAGCGCACGCGCACGCCAGTACTCGCACATGTCAACATTGGTCGCATCTTTCGCGCGGGCGCCGGCAAGCTTGAATCCCGCCGCCGCGTTCCGGTAATTGCGCGCCAGATACAACGTCCAGGGTATGCGAAACCGCGCGTCCTCGGCAGAATCGCTGCCGGGATAGCGCGCGGCCAGCCGTCGATATTGCGCACGGGCGGAATCAAGCCGGTGCTGTTCTTCGAAGATTCTGCCGACACGGAGCATCGCACCGGGCGCGAGCGCGCTGGCCGGAAAATTCGCGACGAGTCTGTTCAGCGTCGCGCGAGCGAGGTCGTCTTGATCGTCGTGCCAGTAGATAAGCGCCAGCGCTTCAAGCGCAGCCGGCGCGTCCGGTCCGCGCGGCGCGATTCGCAGATAGCCGAGGATCGCGCGCCTGGCGCGGTCGGGCTCCGGCTTGAGCGCTCGCGCAGTCACCCAGACCAGTTGCGCGAGAACCGAATCCTCCGACGCCATCGCAAGTCCCGCGCGTGCCTGCTCTTCGGCTGCGGACAAATCGCCCTCGCGGAGCAGCAACTCGGATTCGTCGCGATGATAAGCGAGTGAAGCGGTGTCGGCGATTTCGGGATTCGACGCGAGGAGCGAATGAACAATCGCGCGCGCTTCGCCGTCCGGGTCGGAGCGCGGATACTTGTCTCGCAGTTCCATCAGCTGCGTATAGGCTGACTTTGGATTCCCGAGCGCGATGAGCGCGCGCCCTTCTGCTATGCGCGCGCGCTGCTCGATAGACGCTTCTGGCCCCCGCGCAATCAGCCGCGAGGCGACGGCGGAGGCCTCGGCGTTGCGGCCGAGCTTCAACAGATTATCCGCCAGCATAATCTCGCCGCGATCGATCATCACGCTGTTCGGGTACGACCTGACCAGCCGTTCGAGCGTGTCTGCCGAGGCGTTCGGATCGCCCTGGTCGTGCTGAGCGAGTGCAAGGTAGAAGAGCGCATAGTCGCCGAGCGCGGGAAAATTGTCGGCCGCGAACGTGAGACGATCTATCGCGCGCGCATTGTCGTGGTTCTGGTAGGCGCGATAACCGTCGAGGAACGCCGCCTGTGCGTCGGACGGCGGCTTGTTGGGCGCGGCGACGGGAGCGGCTGGCAACGGCGCAACTTGCGAGGACGCGGCCGCTGAATCGGCCCGAGCGGGCGCCGGCGCGCATCCTGCCAGCGCCGCGCATAGAATCATCAGCGCGCCATCGCGCCACCATTTCGCTATCATCTGATCTTGGTTAGCGCATGGTGAGGGCGGCTTCAATTGGAAGGTAGTTCTCCGGCGCGACATCGGAGCGCCGTCAGGCAACTGAAAAAACGTCAGGCAATTGAAAAAATGGGCGATTCAAGCAAAGTGATTCTTGCCTCGGCGTCGCCGCGGCGCCGTCAACTGTTGGCATCGGCGGGAATTGAGTTCGAAGCGATCGAAAGTTTGGTGCCGGAGCGGCACGTCGCGGGCGAGCCGGCGCGCGACTACGCGCTCAGGATGGCGCGGGAAAAGGCCGCCGCGATTTCATCGCAGTTCCCGCAAGCGATCGTGATCGGCGCCGACACAATTGTGGTGTGCGAGACTCAAATTCTGGAAAAGCCAGCCCATCCCGACGACGCGCGCCGGATGCTCGAGATGCTCTCCGGGCGCACTCACACGGTCGTGACTGCGTATGCATTGGCGCGGGGCGGAAAGATCCTGGAAAGTTCGCCGGTCGCGAGCCGGGTCACTTTTCGCAAACTGGGCGCGGCTGAAATCGACGACTACATTGCCACCGAGGAACCATTCGACAAGGCCGGGGCTTACGGAATCCAGGGCGTTGGCGGTGGATTTATTTCGCACGTCGAAGGATCGCGCGACAACGTGATGGGCCTGCCGACGGAGCAGGTCGTCGCGGCGCTCGCGCGATGGGGCGTGAAGGCGATCTAGCGGGAATGCCGATCGACAACGAAATCGAGCGACGGCTGGAGATCGTGCGAGCGCGGATCGCCGCGGCGGCCCGGCGCGCAGGCCGCGATCCCGCCGCGATTCGGCTCGTGCTCGCGAGCAAGACCCAGCCAAGCGAGGCGATTCGCGCCGCGGCGCGGGCGGGCGCGCGCGATTTCGGCGAAAACTACGTCAAGGAGGCAATCGCGAAGCGCGCCGAACTGGCGGACTTGACCGAAATTCGATGGCATCTGATCGGCCATCTCCAAACCAACAAGGCAAGGGCAGCGGCGAGCGCATTCGCGCTCATCCACAGCGTCGATTCTGTCCGCCTGGCCGAGGCGCTGGGGCGTGCGCAGCCGTCGCCGCGCGTCCGCGCGCTCATCGAAGTGAATCTCGGCGCCGAGGCGAGCAAGACCGGAGTCGCGCCCGACGGCATCACCGCCATTTTGGATGCTGCCCATGGAAAAATCGAAATCGAAGGCCTGATGACGATTCCGCCGCCCGCGGCCGGCGCCGAGACGACGCGTCCCTACTTCGCGCGGCTGCGTGAGATGCGCGATCGCCTTGCAGTGCAATCGGGGCTTGCGCTAAGCGAACTCTCGATGGGCATGACCGACGACTTCGAAATCGCCATTGAGGAAGGTGCGACGATCGTGCGGATCGGGCGCGCGGTCTTCGGCGAACGCACAGAGCGAAAAAGTGAAAAAGTGAAAGAATGAAAAAACTCGGATTCATCGGCGGCGGGAACATGGCCGAGGCGCTCGCGCACGGCCTTCTCCAGCACAAGGTTTTCAAGCCGGCCGAAATTATTGTGTCCGACGTTGCGCCGGAGCGCCGGCGTAAACTCGCCCGCGCGCTCAAGGTCGCGACGACAGCCGACAATGCCGAGGTCGTGCGCGAGGCCGGGGCCGTGCTGCTGGCAGTCAAGCCGCAGACGATCGACGCCGTGATGGCGCAACTCGCGGCAGAACTGGCGAAAGCGAGCGGGAAAGCGGCCGGCAGGGGCAAGCTGTTCATTTCGATTGCGGCCGGCGTGACGATCGCGCGGCTGACGCGCGGGCTAGGCAAGCGCGCGCGAGTGATCCGCGTGATGCCGAATGCGCCCGCGATGGTGGGTCACGGGATGGCGGCGATGGTGCGTGCGCGTGGAGCGTCGGCGGCAGATGAAGCGTTCGCGATGCAAATATTCAGGGCGGTTGGCGACGCCGTCGCGCTCAAAGATGAAAAGCTCCTGGACGTGGTCACGGCGCTCTCGGGCAGCGGCCCCGCTTACGTTTACCTGTTCGCCAAGGCGATGGCGGATGCCGCAGTGAGCGAGGGCCTCCCGCGCGAACTGGCAATCCGGATGGCGCTGAAGACGATTCGTGGCGCCGAACACCTGATGCGCGAGTCCAGGCGCGAGGTCGCCGATTTGATTGCGGCGGTCGCTTCACCGGGCGGCACCACCGAGGCCGCGCTGCGCCGGTTCGCCGAGCATGGTTTTTCTGATATCGTGGCCGCCGCATTGCACGCCGCCAGCGATCGCTCACGCGAACTTGGCCGCGGAATCAACTAGCGAGAGCGCTATCGCGTGTACGCCTGGACCAGCTTGATTGTCTTCATCGCGCAGACCCTCAACGGTTTGCTGACGCTCTATTTGTATGTCGTGATCATTTCCGCGTTGATGACGTGGATCGAGCCGAATCCGTACAACCCGATCGTCCGCTTCATCTATTCGATCACGGAGCCGGTCTTCGATTGGTTCCGCGAGCATCTCCCTGTGGTCTTCGGCGGAATCGATTTTTCACCGCTGATCGTGATTGTCGTCATCCAGCTCATCCAGCAGGTCGTCATTCCGAGCGTGGTGCACCTGCTGATTCCCGCATCCGTGTGAATCCGGGCGGCAATCCGCCGGCGGGATACACGCCCTGGATGCGAGTGGCTGGCGGCGAGGTAACGATCGAGGTAACGGCGCGGCCGGGCGCCTCGCGCCGCGGCATAATTCGAGCGGACGGCGACCGCCTGGTGATCGGCGTCCACTCGAGGCCGGACAAGGGAAAAGCAAACGACGAACTGATCGAGTATCTCGCCGGTGAGCTGCGCGTACCGCGATCGGCGCTGCTGATCGTTCGTGGCGAAACCTCGCGCCGCAAGACGATCCGAATCGTGACGCATGAGCCGGCCAAGGCGGCCTCGCGGCTGCGACAAATCAGCAAACCAAAGTAGCGTCTGCCAGATCAAACCAGGCGAATCGAAAGCGAAATACCGGCGTTTCGCTTGACTGCGTTGGTTTTCGTGGTTATTAAGGGGGGTGGAAGTGAGAGTTTTCGATTAGCAGTCCCGGTTTTGCGATGCCAATTTACGAGTACAAGTGCAACAAATGCGGCGTCTTCGAGGCGATGCAGGGGATCAAGGAAGGCCCGCTCAAGAAATGTCCCACCTGCAACAGCAAGGTGGAGCGGCAGATGTCGCGCGGCTCGTTCATCCTGAAGGGCAGCGGATGGTACGCGAGCGACTACGCCAAGAAGAGCACCCCGAGCAGCACGGACTCGGATTCAACGGCGGCGCAGGCCACGCCGGCGACCGACGGTAGTACGGCGTCGTCGAGCGATTCGTCGGCGAAGGCGGCTGGCGAGTCGAAGCCGGCGTCGGAATCCAAATCGTCGCCATCGGAATCGAAGACGTCCTCGCGCTCGAAATCCTCGTCCGAAAAGTCCGTGTCGGCAAAAGCCGCCGACTGATCTTCCTTAGGTCGCGTGCCCTAAGCGTGCGCGCGCACTCGTTTGCGCCGTGTTAGCTTGGGCAGAGAATCGTCTTCGGCGATGCCGGACAGTACGACTGGCGGGCGGTCGCGAAATTCGGCGACAAGGGAGAGCGCACCGCCCATCGCCTTGATCGTCTTGCGCAGCGTGGACAACAGAAGATCGCTGCGTTTTTCCAGGCGCGAAACGCTGTCCTGGGTGATCCCTAGCGCCTTGGCCATGCGGACCTGCGTGAGCTTGCGTGCGTGCCGCAGCTCGCGCAAGGTCATTTCCTCGGCAATCAGCTCGGCCGCGCGGGCCCCTACCTTCTTGCGCTGAGCCGGGTGCAGCTTCCTGATCTTGTCATTCACGTTCACAGCCATGGTTAGTTCCTTTTCCTTTTCAATCGGGCAAGATGGGTATCGAAACGGTCATCGGCCTTCCGAATCAACTCGCGGTAGAAGCGTTTTTCGCCGACGCCCGACTTATCGCCCGCCACCAGCACAGTCGCCTTGCGCTTCGGATCGAACGCGAAGGCCACTCTCCATTCGCCGTCCGCCGCGCTGAAGCGCAGTTCTTTCATATTCGCATGGCGGGATCCTTCAGAGTGTCAACGCGGGGCCGCCCCAATTGCGGTCCGAATTGCTGGAGCAGGCGCGACAAGGCCAGGATCTCGGTCTGCACATCCTGATGCAGCGCGTCGAACTCGGGTTCAAACTCATCGCCAATCTCGACAACCCAGCTCACTCACCGCCTCACCGTTGCAATATGATATACACTCCATATGATGTCAAGTCCATAGATCAATGAGCGCGCTTGAACGATCCGCGCGAACGGCCAGCAACCAACCGGCGCGATAGGCGGCATAAGCCGCAGCCGCTTGATCGCGCGCCATCGTCGCTAAATCGCGCCGCGTTGCCCATCACCCAGAGGATTATTAATCCCTTTGTCGATATTATCTCGCGATCACGCGGCTTATCTTGACCCGACTTGGCCTGAAACGACGCCGTCTGCGTCTGGGGTGGGGTAGCCGAGCATCCGGCTTTTTTGTTTGAATCGGTCGAGCTTTATGCGCGCGCTGGTATTCGATCGCAATCTGGAATTTCGCGGCGACTATCCCGATCCCGTTGCGGCGCCGGGTGAGAGTATCGTTGCGGTCGGAGTCGCCGGCATCTGCGGAACCGACCTGGAGATCGCCCGCGGCTACATGCAATATCGCGGAGTGCCGGGTCATGAATTCGCCGGCCGCGTAGTCGAATCGAAAAACGCCTCGCTCGCCGGACGACGCGTCGTTGGCGAGATCAACGCGGGATGCGGGCGATGCGCGACGTGCGCTAGCGGTCTTGGGCGCCATTGTCCGAGTCGCACAGTGCTGGGAATCCTCGGCCGCGACGGCGCCTTTGCAGAATTCCTTCGTCTTCCCGACGCCAACCTGATTCCGATCCCTGATTCGATGCCTGACGAGGTTGCGGTATTCACCGAACCGGTCGCGGCCGCCTACGAGATCTTCGAACAGGTTCATCTATCGCGGAATCAGACGATTGCGGTGATAGGCGCCGGCAGGCTCGGCGCGATCGTCGCGTTGGCGCTCAAGGGCGAGAAGTACCAGCCAAAGGTCACGGGCCATCATCCGGAGAAACTCGCGCGGCTGGCTGAACTCGGACTCGAGACCGCCGAGGAATCTTCGCTGCGGGACAAATTCGAGGTTGTGATCGATTGCAGTGGAAGTGGATCGGGTTTTCGGCGCGCGGTTGAACTGGCGCGGCCGCGCGGAAAGATCATCCTGAAGAGCACCGCGGCAGCGGCGGCTGAAATTAACCTGGCGCCAATCGTGGTGAATGAAATCATCGTGATCGGTTCGCGATGCGGCCGCTTTCAGCCTGCGCTCGACGCACTCGCGGCCGGAAAAATCGACCCTCGCCCGCTGATCGATGGCATCTTCCCGCTCGACGGCGGCTTGGCCGGCTTCGAAGCCGCGAAGAATCCGCTCAATTTCAAAATACTGCTGAGAGCGCCGTGAAACGGCGGAACCCCCGGCCATTCAGCGGCTGGGGCCATCGCTAAACCCGGAAGTGGCGCATCGGCGAGCGGCCCGCTAGCTTGAGCACGATGGCGGAGCAGCAATTCTATGTGGGCATCCATGGCGTTATCGCCAGTCGCGGGCGAATACTCGTGCTCAAGCGCGCGCCGGCAATGCCGTATCGGCCCGGAAGCTGGGACCTTCCCGGCGGCCATCTTGCGCTGGGCGAGAGTTTCGAGGATTGCCTGTTGCGCGAGGTCAAGGAGGAAACCGGGCTTGAGGTCGCGATCGAGCGCCTGCTCGGATTGCACAGCATGGTTTCGGAGCCCTATCTGCAGGCGCTCTACTCGTGTCGGTTGACAGTTTTTCAGAAAGTGCAGTTGCGGCCCGACGAACACGTCGAGCATCGATGGGTCACGCCGGCCGAGCTCGCCAGCCTCGAGCTGATTCCGTATCTCGCCGCGATTCTGAAGCGCGGTATGCTAAGTCACGTGAAGTGATCGAGGCGATGCGGCGCTATCTTGCGATCAGGCGGCCGCGCCAGTAGCCGAGGAAATTGGCGCATTCGAGTTCGTGATAGATCGCCCGCTCCGGATCGCCGCGCATCGCGGCGGCCGCCATTCGCACGCCGTTGCGGACCAGCTTGTCGAGGCGATTGTGGTTTTGCAGTCCCGCAAATGCGGTGCCCATGCCAAAGGCGAAGCTCTTGCGCCGCAGATACGCGCGCGTCATCCGCTCGCGCGGGATCATATGATGCACGATCGCGCGCGGAGCAAACCCCATCGCGCCGCCGCGCGCCAATATCCGCGCGAACAGTTCGGTGTCCTCGCCTGAGATAGGATTGCCGCCGACCACGCCAAGGTCCTCGCGAAATTTCCCGAAACGCGCGAATGCAGAGCGCTTGAATCCGACATTGGCGCTGAAATAATTATCCAACCGCTCGGCAGATGACGTTGGCGCCGACTCGATCGCACGCCGGTCGTGAACTGCGAGCTTGACCCACAGGCTCGGCCCGAGCCACTTGGGCGGTGGCGACGACCATTGCGGGATAACCATCCCGCACGCGGCGTCCAGCTCGCGCTGCCGCATGTCATCGAGTAGTTCGGCGGCCCAATCGCGCTCGGCCAGTGCGTCGTCGTCTATGAAGAAGATGAAGTCCGACGCGGTTTCGTCCACCGCACGATTTCGCGCAAAGCTCGAACCCAGGCGCGGTTCGAACACGCGCCGCATCGCAAGCGCCGCGCCACGCGCGGATTCATCGATTACCGCTGCGGTGTCGTCAGTCGAACCATTGTCGATGACGAGGCAGTCGGCCTCGACGCCCGCCGGTATCGCCAGCGACGCGATGCTCGCCAACGTCTCGCGCACCAGAGCCGCGCGATTATGCGTGGGAATCGCAATTGTGAGTTTGACTGTCAATGCGCTCGTGCGCGCGCCCTAAGCGAATCGGTCGCCGCTTGATGCCGCGTCCCGTATCCATAATAGCCCAACCGCGCCTCGCACCGGATAACCCGGCGCCGCCGCTCTGCTCGGCGCTGCCGCGGCGGGCCGCGTCAGTTCTTCGCCGGCGATGGCGCCGCGGCGGGCGCGGAAGCTGCGGAAGCAGCTGCCGCGGGCGAAGCTCCCGGCGACGGCGATGGCTCCGCGGGCTTGGGCAGGGGAGCGCCCGATTGCGTGAACACGATCGACGTGACCGTCAGGTCGGGCGTCGCTTTTTGCTGGATGGCGGTCGGGGCCGTGAGGCGGAAACCGAACTTGCGCGTCTCGCCCGGCACGAACGGCAGCACCGGACGCCCGAAGTTGGTGAACTCGAGCGCCGTCGCGATCGGAATGTGAACCTCGCTGAAGACTTCCTTTTTGGTTTTCCCTTTGCCCTCGGTGTAGGTGACCGTGAACTGAACCTCGTCGATAGCCTTGTCGCCGCTGTTCGTCATCTTGCCGAAAATTCCCGGCACTCGCGACGCTGACATCTTCATGTCCACATCGCTCAGCGCGATTTTCGGTACGTACGCCTGCGCGTCGGGAAGCTGCTTCTGCGCGTTTTGTATATCCGCCAACTCGCGCCCGTACTGGAACTTGAGGCCCGCGTTGCCGGTCGCCTGCTCTTTGTCCAGTTCGTCGAGGATTTTCTGAAAGGCGGCGATCGCCTTGTCGTAGTCGTGCTTGTGGTAGAGATCGACGGCGTCCTTGTGTTCCTTGATGATATTTTCTTTGAACGGGAAATTGACGACCAGCCGCCATTCGCCACCCTGATTCACCATCACGAAATTGTCGTCGTAGGTGACCTTGGGGTACGTATTTTCGGCCAGGTTCTTTTGCGCGATCGAGTCGGGAGTCTTATCTCCGCTAAGTGAAGCATCGACTGTCCGCTCCCAGAGCGCGAGATCGGGCCGCGTCACGCTGACCGTGACTATTGCCTTGTCGCCGTCGGTCTTCGAGTCGCCGACCTTGTAATCATAAGTGCGCAGCACGCCCTTGAACCAATCCCTGCTCACGTTGGGCGCCATCGGGATTTCGGTGAGGAACTGATCCATCGTGCGATCGATCTGGTCCTGATGCGACAGCGCCTGGTAACAGGCCTGGTAATTGTAAAATTTCAGGTTGCTCACATAGGTGTCCGCCGCGCGCTGGGGCGTATGACCCTGGCATCCCGCCACGAGAAACGCACAAACCACGCCGGCCGCAAGCATCGCACCCTTGGCCTGAATTCTGCTCATTGTCATCGTCGAAATCCCTCTTCATGCGAACCGCAAACGGTTTGATTCTAATGTCGCTTCAACCAAAAACAAGCTCGGCTCAGGGGCAATTTCCACCCGTTGGCCGCCGTCTTGGGAGGCAACAGTCTTGCTTATCAGAAAAAAGGCGCTTCCAACACCCTCGCGGCTTGGTTGCCGCTCTTTCGCCAACGATCATTGCGTTTCCGGCGCTCTGGCCGCAGCCGCTTGCGCGGCCCGCGGCGGAAACCAAAACCGCTCGACCTCGGTGGCGCGGACCGCATCGTCGATCATCCGCGGGATATCGAATCGCGATTCCGCCGCCTCGACTTCCTCGATTCGCGCCCGCGTCTCGGGATGCGCCGGCATAAACAGCGTGCAGCAGTCCTGGTCGGGCAATATCGATGTCTCGAAGGTGCGCAGCCGGCGCGCCTGATCGATAATCTCGTTTTTGTCCATCCCGACCAGCGGCCGCATGACCGGGAACGCCGCCGCCTTCTCGATCACCGCCATGTTTTCCAGCGTCTGCGAGGCGACCTGCCCCAGGCTCTCGCCCGTTACCAGCACCGTCGCGCCGCAACGCTCTGCCAGCGCGCTCGCGATTCGCAGCATGAAGCGCCGGTACAGCACCACGCGCAGCGGACGCAGAGTGTTCGCCACGATCTCGCGCTGCAAGTTTCCAAACGGCACCAGCATCAACGTCGATCGCGCCTGCCATCGGGTCAGATGAGCCGCAAGCTCCGCCGCCTTCTCCCGGCTCGCCGCCGAAACGATCGGATACGCATGAAAATGCACGAAGTCCAGCCGAAGCCCGCGCCTCATCATTCGATACGCCGCGACCGGCGAATCGATCCCGCCCGACAGCAGCGCCAATCCGCGCCCCGTCACGCCTACCGGAAGTCCGCCCGCACCCGGCATCTTGCCCGCCGACACGTACGCGGCGTCGTTCATTATCTCGATCGATATTGTTAGCTCGGGAGCGCGCAGATCCACTTCGAAGCCGAGCGCCTCCTGTACTTCACCGCCAACCGCACGATCTATTTCCACCGAATTCATCGCGAACCGTTTGTCCTCGCGCTTGGTCCGCACCGCAAATGTCCTCGCATTGCTTCCGCTGGCGCGATTGATCGCTTCGCGCGCGATCGATTCGATGTCGCGAGCGGTTGCATGGCTGAGCGAGAAGTTCTGCAGCCCAAAAATCAACGCCGCGCGCTCGGCTGCGGTTTCGTCGCTAAGCTCCTCGGGGATTTGCACCATCAGGCGCGGCCCGACGCTGCGGATATTGCCCAGCCGGTAGTCGCCGAATATATCGCGCAGATTCTGCTTGACCTGGTCCACGAATCGCCACTGATTGCGCCCTTTGAGCGCGATCTCGTGGTATCTGCCAATCAAATATCGCATGTTATGAAGTCGCTCGCGTGCAGCCGCCGGACTTGAGGTTAGCCCAGGCACGGGCAGCATTGAAAACCCGCCGCGCGCTTGCAAGATCGGCGCTGCGCGCGATTATCTGTAGTGATGAGCGACGCCACTGCATTCGCCCGCCACGTCGAGCTCATCCGACGCAAGCTCTCCACCGTCACGCCCGCCCCGCGCGAGGCGCTGGCGAACAAGTCCAACGCCGCCGCGGTGCTGATGCCGCTCTTCGAGCGCGCCGGCGGCCTTCACGTCGTCTATATCCGCCGCTCTGACCATGTCGCCAGCCATCGCGGCCAGGTCGCGTTTCCCGGCGGACGCGTCGATCCCGTGGATGCGACCCTGCTCGACGCCGCTCTGCGCGAGGCGCACGAAGAAGTCGGCATCCATCCTTCGACCGTAGAGGTGGTCGGGGCTTTCCCCACCATGCAGACGACGACCAGCGGAATTGTCGTCGCGCCATTCGTCGGTGTAATTCCGTCCGACGCGCCGCTCAAGCCTCAACTCTCCGAAGTCGCCGAAATCTTCGACGTGCCTCTTACCGCGCTCCGCGATCCGAAGTTTCGCGGCGACTATGAATGGAAGAGCGACGGGCCGGCCAGCCGTTCCTCGAAATTTCCGGCGATTCTCTACCGCGGCCAGGTAATCTGGGGCCTCACCCTGCGCATCACGCTCAACCTGCTCGAGCTGATCGATCGGGAGTGAACTATTCAGCCTGCCCAAGCCCTCCCCTGCGTGCTATGCGATCCGCTATGGACAATCCTCTTGATGATCGCGGCGGCCACGACTCGGTATCGGACAACGTCCGCTTCCGAAAAATAATCTGACGGAACGAAACTAGCCTTGGTGGGATACCCGTCACTGGACCACAAGGAATGGTATGAATTGCCCTTTGCCCGGCCAATCTACTCGCCGGAATCATCCAGGAAGAGTAACCAGAAAGAAGAAGTTCCTGCGATCCGCGCGCTGCTGACAACCTGAAAAAGTGAAAGAGTAAAATCTCCAAACGGGAGTCGAATCCAATGGGACGCAATATCCTTTTCATCACCACCGATCAGCAGCGCTACGACGCGCTGGGATGCAACGGCGGTACGATCGCGAAGACGCCGGTCGCCGACCGGCTCGCCAACCGCGGAATCAACTATCGGCGCGCGCACAATCAAAATGTCGTCTGCATGCCGGCCCGCTCGACGATGATTACCGGGCAGTACGTGCGCACCCACGGCGTCGTCGCCAACGGCATTGCACTTCCGCCCGATTCGCCGAGCGTCGCGGCTTATCTTCACGAGAAGGCCGGTTACCACACCGCGCTGCTGGGCAAGGCCCATTTCGAGCCCGCTTTCGATTTGCAGGGGCGATGGTTCGAGAACCGGATGGCGCGCCAGAATTCAACCGGCCCGTATCGCGGCTTCGATCGGATGGAACTGGCGATGCATTCGCCGATCGGCGGATGGCATTATTCGCTGTGGTTGCAGAAAAACTATCCCGACGAAATAGGCGGCTTCGCGCCGATTCTCACCGCGCTCCCCGGCGGCGACACCGGCGCGCCCGAAGTCAAGTACAATCCGATTCCGCGCGAGCATTACCACACCGATTGGGTCGCAGCGCGGACGATCGCATACCTCGATTCACTCGCTCCCGGCGACAACTGGTTCGTGTGGATGAGTTTCCCCGATCCCCATCATCCATGGGATCCGCCGCAGGACGAGGCCCGCCGAATCAATTGGCGCGATCTCGATCTGCCCGCCGGCTATCCCGGCTCGCGCGAAAAAATTGAAAAAATACTGGCCGGCAAACCGCGCCATTGGCTCGATTGGTACCAGGGCCGCTTCGGCAACTTCGAGGGCGGCCCCGCCAGCTTCGTCCCGTGCCAGCTCACCGAGGATCAGCTTCGCGAAGTCAACGCGATGATCCACGTCGAAAACGAATTGATCGACCAGGCTTGCGGCCGCGTGCTGGCCCGAATCGCCGAGCGGGGATGGGAACCGCGCACGGACGTATTCTTCACCACCGACCACGGCGAGCTGCAAGGCGACTTCGGCTTGCTCTACAAGGGTCCGTATCACGTTGACGCGCTGATGCGGCTGCCGATGATCTGGCGTCCCGCGCCGTCAGCCGAAATCACGCACCACGAAATCGCGGAGCCGGTCGGGCAACTTGATCTCGCGCCGACGTTCTGCCAAATCGCCGGCGTCCCGGTTCCCGACTGGATGCAGGGAAAGCCGCTTCCCACCGCGCCCGGCTCGGGCCGCCAGCGCGTCATCACCGAATGGGACAGCCAGTTCGCCGCAATCGGGATGCATCTGCGCAGCATCTATCGCGACGGTTACACGCTCACCGTTTACGAGAAATCGACTCGCGACTATGGTTTCGACCTGGCCAATATTCCGCCGATGCTGGCGCCGCGCGGTCCGATTGAGGATATCCGCTACGACGGCACCGAGGGCGAGCTCTACAATCTGCGCGAGGATCCGATGCAATGGCGCAATCTGTGGGACGATCCGGCTTACGCGAAGCTGAAGTCCGATCTGCGCGCCGACCTGTACGACAATCTTCCTCCCGAGCGCAATCCTAAGCTTCCCGTAGAGGCCCCCGCTTGAGCGGTCGATTGACGAGCACTGTGACGGGAAGGCCCAAACGATGACACCATTGAAACTGGTCGGCGGCTTAGGCTCCCCCTACTCGCGCAAAATGCGCGCCGCGATGCGCTTTCGGCGGATCCCCTTCACGTGGATAATGCGCGGCTCGACGGAGGACGTCGATATTCCTTCGGTCCCGGTCGCTCTCATCCCGGTGCTCGTTTTCCCCGGCGAGGGAGGGCGCGCCGACGAGGCGATGATCGACTCGACGTTTCAGATCAGGCGGCTCGAAAAGCTGTTCCCCGCGCGTTCCATTATCCCGCCCGATCCCGCGCTCGCGTTTATCGACGCGCTGCTTGAGGACTACGCCGACGAATGGCTCACCAAGCCGATGTTCCACTATCGATGGAAATACGCGGCCGACATCGACAAGGCGTCGCACGTGCTCGCGCTCGATCGCAATCTGGGCATGAGTCGCGACATGCTGGCCAAGGCGTCCCGCTATTTTGCCGATCGTCAAATCGAACGGCTGCGCGTGGTCGGCTCGAACGACGTGACGACTCCTGTCATCGAGGCGAGCTACCGCCGCTTGATCGGTCTGCTCGATTCGCATCTCGTCGCCGGAAATCGATTCCTCATGGGCGCGCGGCCCGGCGCCAGTGACTTCGGTTTCTTCGGCCAGTTGAGCCAGCTTGCGCACTTCGATCCCACTCCCGCGGCAATTGCGGCCGCCGAGACTCCGCGCGTGGTCTCATGGGTCTCGCATCTCGATGACCTCTCGTCGCTCGATGTCGAAGACGCCGGATGGCTCCCGCGCGAGCATGCCATCGCCGCGATCCGGCCGTTTCTCATCGAGATTGGCCGCGTCTATGCTCCCTTTCTACTCGCCAACGCCCGTGCTCTTGCTTCGCGCGCAAGTGAAGTGCGATGCGAAATCGACGGGCGACCGTGGGTGCAGCAGTCCTTTCCCTACCAGGGTAAGTGTCTAGGATGGTTGCGCGAAGCCCGCTTGGCGCTCAGCGCCGCCGACCGCAAATTCGTGGACTCGGCGCTAGAGTCCACCGGCGCCGACTCCATCTTCAGCGCTTCCATTGTTTGATTCCGGATGTCTATCGGGTACGATTCTGTCGCTGTGCCGGACGCTGGCGTGGGCCGTCCTGGAACGCATCGCGTTAGCCGCTGGGACGAGTTATTCCCGAAGAACCCCTGATGACTCTCGCTCGCAGTCATCGCCGTTACGACAGACGATCCAAAAACAGTGACGCTTTCTTGCGTGATGAGCTTCCTTCCATTTGGTCGAAACCATCGGCCCATTGCGAACCTTGATAATCAAGTCGCACACGGTGAATCCAGCCTCTTCAGCCATTCGCATGAAGTCGCAATGCGGCCATTTCGATTTGTGGTTGTTCACCATGTCCGTGATCTTTGCCAGGAGCAGTCCTTCGGGTTTTAGGACCCGCTTAGCCTGTTTCAAAAAAGGCGGATACAGATAACTCAGGTTCCAGCCTTGCTCTTTGCCGCACTCCACCGTCGCGCCGAAGTCCACGTCAAATCGCTTTCTGCTCTTATCTCGCCCTTGCGGTCCGACGTGCGGCGGATCGTAGATCACAGTTCCGAATTTTGCAGACGGCACGCCCGTCATTTTGCGATTGTCTCCCGCGATCATGGGCTTGTGCTGCGGATCGATATCCATCGACACAACCTTTCGCCTGGAGCCTTTCCAGAATCGCCCTGCGTTGTAGGTCGAATCCAGAATCGGCTCAGTCGGTATTGTTGCATAGAACTTGAACATCGCTTCAAGCAGGTCTCCGTCGCTCCCTTCCCATACGCTGCTGATTGGTTCATAAGTCGATGCGCTGCTTACAGAGGGTCCTTGGCGGTTAGCGGGGAACACGTTGCTTTTTTTGCGCCCGGCGCCCTTAAATTTCAACGGTAAAGTTCGAGATTTGTTCACAGCACTAGGAGTGGCCTGTTTGTATGATGCGGACCAAGTCTTTCGCCTTTTATTCCCGTTCCGCTGAGTACATATTTCCGCTGATCGCTCACGCCTTCCCGAGCATCTCGAAGTACGACACATCGATCAGATCGGCCTGGCCCACTCCTAGCGCCGCAATGATTTCATCCACCGCACCACGGCTCCGCTCGGGATCGTCGCCGTCGGCGATCACCGCCTCGATCTCGCCGAACTCTCCAAGGTTCGCGACCCGATCGAGATGCAGCCGCACGTTGTCGCGCGTCATCAGGGTTCGCACTTTTTCAACCGTCGCAATCGCGCCGAGCGCGTCTTCCAGAACTCGCAGCGCCCGCGCCGGATCGGCAACCGGCACGATCTCGTAGTCACTCAGCATCAGTGAACCGCTTTCGATCCGCCGGTAGAAGATCAGAACGGTGCTGCCGTTTTCCTCGCGCAGCTTCAGTTTGCCGTTTGCGACGCGAAAAAAAGTGTCGCGCTGATTAAGTATCGCGCGACGCATGTAACCAAGCGCGGTCGCGCGCGCCTCGGCCTCAGCATGATTGAGGAGCCGGAATTTCGCTTCGAGGTTTTTCATTTTTTCGTTTTTTCGTTTTTCGTTTTTTCGTTGATCGCGACCGCCTTGCGTGAAAAACTTGACAGCTCGGGAAGCCCGCGCATAGGCTCCCACGACTCGCAGTCTTTATCGCACGGAAATCTGCGCACGCACGGCATTCATTTGAGTATTTTACGGGAAACGAATCCGGACGATGCGAAGCTGCGCGAGGCCGGCTTCGACCCCGCCCTGGCGCCCGCCGACGCGCTCGCGAAACTGCGCGAACTCAAGGGCAAGCCCGGCATCGCGGACCTGGCAATCGCGCGCGCGCTTGGCAAGATCGCAGACGCTGGCGCCGCCGCGATGCTCACCGAAATGGAAGCCGGCGCAGCCGGCGCAATCCGGCGCGAAGTCCGTCGCGCGCTGTACAGGCTGAAACAGCACGGCATCGACGCACCCGCATCCACCGCCGCAGCGGCCAGCACCTCGCACGATAACGCCACTGAAAAAAGGGAAAAAAGTGAAAAAACCGCGATGCTCTCGCCGATCGACAGCGAAGGCGCGCGCATCGTCTGGATCGTCAAGCCACGCGTGCAGGGCGGCGTGATCCGGCTGTGGGCGCTGATCTCCGAGCGCGAGGGGCTGGTCGGCGCGCAGAACACGGGGCTGTCCAGGCGCGAGCTGAAATCCGAACGCGAGGAACTCGAGCGCCGCGCACAGGTCAAGCTGGTTGACGCCGACTGGAGCGTCGCGGACTTCATCGCGTGCGAGGCCTGGCGCAACACGCCCGAGTCGCGTCGCGGTCACGTCGGAAACTTTCTCACGCTCCGCTCCGAGTTAATCGCGTCGGCGCCGCCGACCGCGCTGCTTCATCCTGTCTATGCCGAGCTTGCCGCCGAGGCGGCAGGTGAGCCGTCAGTCGAGCTGCTCAAGGAACCGGAACTGCTCGAATGGCGGATCCCCGACGCGATCCTCAAACCGTACGTCGAGGAGATTGGCCGCGCCGGCGAAAGCGTGATCGTCTTGAATCCGCTCCACAAGCAGGAACGCGTGAATGCGGTGATCGATCGCGCGACTGAGGAACTGCTGACGGGAGACAACGGGCGCGCAGTCCAGCGGCGGCTCGAGGATATCGCGTACTACATGGCGCGCGTCGGACGCCGCACGCAGGCGGGATGGGCAGCGGCGGCTGCGGCGCGGCTGCGCGACGGAATCGACGCGACGAAGGTGCTTTTCTTTCAGGCCTTCATCCGCACCCAGCTCGGCACCGTCGCGGCGGCCGAGCAGCAGAAGGCCGAGGATGAGCCGCGGTTGATTATGACTCCGGCCGAGGCGATGCGCGCGCGCGAAGCCCGCGAAGCAAGGACCCGCCGCCGCTAGCTGCACGGTCGAGTCACTATTGTTTCGATTCGCCTGGATACCGATGCGCGCACATCTCACGGGAGCACACTCGCTCCTGGCGGAGGGGGGAGGGAGTCGAACCCTCCGGCGACAATATTAGCCGCCAAGCCGGTTTTGAAGACCGGTGGGGCCACCGGGCCCCTTCCTCCTCCATGCCTTGATTCTACAGGGTTTTCTCCGCACGGGGCAGCGCAATTGAGGGCCGATGTAAATGGATTGTAAATATGTCGTTCCTTAGCTGCGTCGGCAGCGCCCCCCTTTGCGCCTTGGAGAGCCAGGCGAGATGCTCGCGAAGATAGCGGAACGGAAGGAACGGGATACTGGAAAACGCGGCTGAACTCTACGGCCCCGCGACCAAGAGCTTCGCCTCCACCTCCCCGCGAGCGGTGTCGGCGGTCCGCAAACGGTGGGGCTGAGCGGCACGGGGAAATAGCCCCGGGCGAAGGGGGGAGCATCAGCGGCGTGCCAGCGGTATCGCGCAAATGGCTCCGCACGCGAATGGACGGCAAGCGGGCGCCTCGGAATGCGGAAGCGCGCGCAGGCCAAGGATCGATGTTCGGTCAACAGCCGGCCGCCGAAGCAACGCTAAATCGCGAATCTCTAATGGTGAGGAACGCGGCAGGATGTACCTCGGCCGTCGGCGCAACCCGCAGAGTCCGCCGCACTTCGCGCCAGCGCGAAGCTAAGTCGCCACGAGCAGCTCGGGTCCCTCATTCTTAACGATGTTGGCCAGCGGCGATGCGGGCTGCGCGAGCAGGATATCGTCAGCCGCGGGAATTAACAGCTTCTTGAGCGAGAGCGGATCGGCTTCGGCGGGATTCATCCAATCATCGGCGGCCCGTTCCTCGACGATGACCGGCATCCGATTGTGAATCGGCCGGGTCACTGCGTTGGGCTCGCAGGTGATGATCGTGAAGGTCGTTTCGGGCCGGTCCTTTTCCGGAAACCAATCTTCGTACAGGCCAGCGAACAAAATCAGCTTGCCGTCCGCGCGATGAATCCACATTGGGCGGCGCGCGCCTTTCGGCCCGGTCCATTCGTAGAATCCATCCGCCGGCACCACGCACCGGCGCTTCTTGAATGCGTCGCGGAACGACGGCCGCACCTCGACGGTCTCAGCCTTGGCGTTAATGCATTGCGAGGCGCGGGAGTTGTCCTTTGCCCATCGATTGACCAGGCCCCAGCGTGCGGGAACCACCTTTCGATTTTCAAATTCGGTGGTGACAATGAAATGCCGCTGCATCGGCGCGATGTTGTAGCGCGGCCGATAGTCGCTGAAGGCATCGTCGGGAACGCCGAGCTCGGCGGCGAGCTCGCGTCCATCGCGCCGGGTCAATGTGAACCGCCCGCACATCGGTGCCGATTATCGCTGATTGGCCAAGCTAGTGTCACGCTGCCGTTCTCCCGAGAAATCCCCACAGACTGCTTGAGGCGGACGCGATGGTTGAAGTTGTGGCTGCGGAAGCATGATGCAGCCGGCGTCGAAGCTCGATGTTTTAGCGACGGTTCAGCGCCAATCGCGCCGGTCGAATATCTCGAAGCCGCGCCTGCGTTCGCGAGCAATCACGGCCTCGGCATCGCGGTCACACAGCTCGATTTGACGGATCGGCCGACCTGCCGTAGCGGCGACCGCTAGCTTTGCGGCGGTCCTGGAGGCGCAGCAGGGATCGGCGCAGCAGGAGCCACAGGTCGGATTGGAACCTGCTGCGGCACGAAGACTTGCTGTTGCTGCTTTGCGAAGGTCTTGCCGAGATGATTCTCGATTATCTTGACGCAAGGAGTGCCGTTGAAGGTGTGCGAGGTCGCGTGGAAGACGGATAGGACCGCGTCCTGAAGGCTCTGATCCGCCTCCAAGTCATCTATCGTCAGGCCTAATTCCCTTGCCTGTGCTCGGTCTATGAATCGCGAGTGACTCTTGAAGTGCGCGTGGTCTGCCAGCTTTGCCGCGATGCTGGCGCCCGTCACCGCGCCGCTGCTCCCATGTAGCATGTAAGAATCGAGCCATTGGGCGACGAGTGATACCGCCAGCTCCTGAGCGAGTCGGCATTGGATTATCAGCGCGGGTCCGTATTGCCGCAACATTGCCAGCCACGCCGGCGCGAAAGCGGGATTTTCCGCGCACTCTTTCTTGGCCAGCTCAAATTGTTGAAGGATCGCGTACGCAGGCACAAGCCGCCGTCCAAGATCGGTTTGGATAATGAACTGCGGGTCGATTGGACCGAGGAAGGAATGCTTCCCCATGACAATTCGGTTAGCCGAACAGGCCAGCATAGTCGCGGCTGACATCGCTGCGTGAGGCACAAAGACGCGAACGTCCTGGAATTTCGAGCGAAGATAGCTGACGATTGATCCCGCTGCTTCGGGTGAACCCCCAGGAGAGTGCAGGATCAGGTCGACCGACCCCTCCGGAACTCCGTGCATCACTTCCATTAGGCCCTGAATATCCTCGGGAATGATGCTGACGAAATCAGGATCCAGCCCGGGCTTCGGCGACGTCCAATTGCCGGCGTAGAGAATCACCGGCCGCCCCGTCAGACTGAATACGCGTGCGAGATATTTTCTCCGAACCCCGTCGAAATCGACCATGAGCTGGCTAAGAGCTTGTGGCGGTACCGCTTCCCCGCGGACAAGCCGCTCTCGCATCTCGCGTCCGGGCGCTTGGAGCTCGAGTAGGATCTCACCCCAGGTAGGCATCTTTCCTGTGGCGTGCCGCCCCTAGCGGTTCGACCTATCGGACGTCGAAATGTTCGTTGGGTTGAGATCGAGCAGACCCAAGTAGGCGCGCGCCTGCTCGATGGCTGCATCATACCCGCCATAGACGGCGGAGAGGTCGAAGACTCCGGGACCGGGTTGAGCCGATCGCGCGAGCCGTTCGATCCGCTCGAAATCCATCTCGACTTCAATCTTGACTTGGTCGTCGCGCTTCATTCGGCACCTCAGAAGGTCCATATCGAGGCCTGACTTTTAGCAATTCGGACGCCCTATTAAAACCGCCACTTCCGCTGGTCAAAGTAGCATCCGCATTACAGCCAAGGCTCAAGATCGGACTTCGGGATCTCACAACGGTCGCCTTGAGCGGCAGGCATCGCGGCGCGCGGCACTGCGCCGGGTAGCCGCATCGCCCGATCTGAACGGCCGTCGGGACGGGATCGAAGTCAGGCTCGAGCACCGTCTCATCTCTATCACGCTCGCTCGACCGATGCCCACAACCCCCGTCGAATCGGAGAAAAACCTGGGCTTGAAAACCCCTTATTTTCTGTGATTCTTAACGGGTTCAAATCCCGTCGGAGACGCCAATTTCCGGGGCTTCAAATTAGATGCTGTTAGAACGTCGTCATGAGGCTTTGCTGCCACGGCGCCTGTTCCTGTGGCGGCTCGCGCGATGGTGCGCGGCCGCAGTCGCTGTCGTCCTTGGCTCTCTCGCGGTCGGCATCTGCGGCTACCATTATCTGGGCGGCCTGGCCTGGATCGATTCGTTGCTCAACGCCTCGATGATTCTGGGCGGCATGGGTCCCGTCGATACGATCAAGACCGACGCCGGGAAGATCTTCGCGTCAGTGTATGCGCTCTACAGCGGACTCGCGCTGATCGCGGTGGTCGGGCTAATGCTCACGCCGATCTTGCATCGCCTTCTGCACAAATTTCACATCGCCGACGGCTAATAGGGAGCGCTGCATCCGGCGCGAAGCCCCCGTCGAATCGGAGAAAAACGGGCACGGTCTGGGCACGGTCAACGCGAAAGCCTTCTCTCCGTTGGGCGTTGCGCCGGCCTGAGGTTCAGAGAACCTCCGTGCATCGGACCCGGCGACAGCTCGCAGTCGCCAAGGCGTGGCTCGATTCGCATGCGGCGCACCAGGACCGAGCCGGTCATGGTGTCTTCGAGGTCCGCCCTGCGCTTTTCGCGGGTGCTCATCCGCGCGCGCATGCTGGTGCCAGCTGCGCTTCCGAAAGACGCGCGCTGGGCACCTCGCCGGACGCCGGCCTCGCTCGCGCGCGTAGTGGGCTGTATGAAACGCAGCATCGCCCGATTTGGATGGCGGTCGGACGGGATCGAAGTCAGGATCCAGCATCGTCTGTCTGTATCGCGCCCGCCGGCGGTTGTGCAAAACCATTGTGCATGGACTTCACACCTAGCCCCGATAACGAACGCCAGCGAGCGTCGGTTACTCGGTATACTAACTTTCGGCGTCTACAATGTCGCCGCTTCATGACCGATCTGCGGGACGCATGCGCCAGCGGATTTATTTCGCGAGCGCCGCACTTCAACAGCATCTTCAACTATCTTGAACTTCCCGAACTCACGCCGGTTCTGCACGAACTGATCACCGAGAGCGCTCTGCCTCTGAAAACGATAGAAACAGATTTCGCGATCGATTCATCCGGCTTCACCACAGGTCAATTCGTCGGTCTGTGGCGTGCCGAAAAATACGGGAAGGACAAGCAGCTAATCGTTCACAGTTGGCTCAAGGCGCACATCATGTGCGGGATGCGCACGAACGTGATTACGTCAGTCGAGATCACGCCGCGCAATGGTTCGGATTCGCCGCAGTTCGCGCCGCTGCTCAAAGATACGACTCGCAATTTCGATGTGCGGCGCGTGCTCGCAGACAAGGCGTATTCGAGTCACTACAATCTGGAACTCGCGGAAACCTTGGGCGCGACACCGTTTATTCCGTTCAAGAGCTACTCAAAAGCGGGAAAGAGGTCGCAGACTTGGAATCGGTTGTTCCATTTCTACAGCATGCACCAAGAAGAATTTTACGCGGCGTATCACAAGCGGAGCAACGCGGAATCGACGTTCAGCGCCATCAAGCGGAAGTTCGGAGACTTCATTCGCTCGAAGACGCCCGTCGCTCAAGTGAATGAATTGCTCTGCAAGTTTTTGGCGTACAACGTGTGCTGCCTGATTCGCAGCATGCACGAATTGGGAATCGAAGCGAGTTTCTGAGGGGGGAGGGGGGAGGGGTGCCATTCCCTTAGAAACGGCGGTATGATACCGGAACGGTTGCAAATGGCAAAAGAGGACAGAAGAGACCTTCCGGTCAGGTCGTATTCCCGCCAGGGCGAAGGAATAATTGTTGAGACTTCGCGCAAGATGGTCCCGCTTCCCAATGGAGCGAGTTCCTTTGAAATCGCCTTGGATTTGGGTAGCGCGCCGGTTCCTGAGCGAAAGTATGTGGCTGATATTGCGTCGGTCAAGTATGAAGACGGTGTTCTGCACGTCTTGTTCGGCCAAAAGAGCATCGGTACGACAAATGCGCATCTGCGGACTCTTGTTGTCATATCGATGAGTTCGCTCGGAGCCTTGATGTTTCTGAGGAGCCTGAATCTTATCCGCGCGCAGGTGGATTCCTTGCGCGACAAACCCGGATATACGCCCGTCCCCCTTCCTCCTATAGAGACGGAACCGGCAGCGCCTCAGACGGTTGCCTTGGCGGCTAATTTGATGGTCGTTGCCTTTTCCGGGCGGGAATCGGTCATCGACTTCTACCACGCTTCGGCCTTCGTTATGTCGCAAATCCAGAGAGGTGGGAAATTCGCTGTTGACCCGGTTGTCAGGGTGTTTCTCCCGACTGGGCTTCTATTCTCTGTTATTGCTAAAATGGACGGATTTAGGGCAGACTTCCCGCAAGATGAAGTCGAGATGGTGATGCGCGGGTCTACCAGCGGAGGTGGACAGACCAGCGAGGTGAGATATGGATCTACAGATGTTCGATGATTTTCGCCCGGATACGTGGCAGGACAGCGGCGGTATAATTATCGCGCCCGCCAGAATCCGCAGCGCCCGATGGCGCATGCTGCGTCGAGCCGAAAGATTTCTTACATCTGCCGCCGCAGCTACTCTTCTAACGGTTGCCATATCGACCGGCCCCGTTTCCGTTGACGTGATGCTATCGCCGGCCAACGCTGTTGGCACCGTCAGAAGTACACCGCTGTACACCACGGATGCGCAATTTCCGGTCGATGGTGAGATCTCGCCTCAACTTTGGGGGAGACTTATGAGCTACGTAGACACATGGCCAGACCTTCCGCCCGAAGAGGAAGGACCGGGTTCTGAGCCATTTGTTTAAGTGCCCAATCCGAGTGTAGATCCCTCCAGTTGGTGGGCTGGCCAACCGCAGACCGAGTTTTATCAGGGCGACATCATCACCGACCTGCCATTCTGGACAATAATGCCCGATCTCAAGTTTCTTGAGAAGAGAACAATTGCGACAAAAGAAGAAGGCTCTTTAGACGTTCGGCTAGAGTCTGAATCGCCACAATTTGACACGAACAAGTTCTTCCATTTTCTTGGACGCGGGAAATTCGCTCCGGGGATCATGCTCACCCACGATTGCGAATTCGACAACAAGAGGGACAAGTCCGTTCGAGCGCAGATCGCTCGATTGGGGGACATTGACGACCTGAACCCCGACGAAAAAACTAAGGTGATGAACCAGCGCAGCTATTCCAAATTGGTACTGCCAAGCGTTCCGACTTTGGGTAAAACGTTGTACGTGGATTTCCGCATTCAAATCACACTGGATACTCGCTTACTAGCGAGCAAGCCCAAGATCGCCTCGCTTTCCGACTATGGTCGGGGACGACTTAGGGTCGGGCTGATTTACTACTACTTCAGAAAGGAACCGCCCGCAGATTTCGTATCGTAAGCTGTTCTCAGCTTCCTTTTTGTGCAGGATCATCGTCCTGCACAAATATTAGGGCTTTTTGTGCAAAGCCGCTCGGGCCAAAGACCTCGATTCAGCCTCGTTTTAGCGAACCCCTTTTTCCCGCATCCCGTTAGGCGTGATCCCCGGCTGCTCGGAGCTTAGCATCGTGTCGGCGGGCGGCCTGCTTTTCATCCCCCGGCAGCACGTGCGAATAAATGTTCATGGTGGTTGCGACGCTGCTATGTCCTAAGCGCTTCGACACGACCGTCGGGTTTTCCCCGTCGCGCAGCCATTGGCTGGCGTGCGTGTGGCGCAAGTCGTGAAACCGAAGCCCGGTGAATCCGATTCGGCGGACTCGGTCAATCCACGACAATGAGAAGTTGCTCGGCTTCCAGAGCGAGCCATCGAGCGCAGGAAACACCAGACCGTTATCGGTCCAAACCGATCCGGTAGCGAGTCGCGCCTTCTTTTGCTCGACCTCGTGTTTGCGCAACGCTTCTACCGTTAACGACAGCAGGTCGATCGTGCGTTCTGAGCTCTTGGTTTTTGGAGGTTTGAAGGCGAGTCCGGATTTGGTTTCTTCCAGCGAGCGCGCGACAGTTAACGTTGCAGTATCCAAATTGAGGTCCGACCATCTCAGCGCCAGCAGCTCGCCGCGCCGGAGTCCTGTGGTTCCGGCGACTACCACCGGCGCATAAAGCCGGTGACCCTCGAAACCCTTGAACAGAGTGTTCAGTTCCCTTCTATCCAGCGCCTTCATCTCCACGCGTTCAGGGCGCGGCGGCTTCACCCGATCCGTCGGGTTCTGTGCGAGCACTCCTAGCCTTAACGCTTCACGCAGAGCCTCACGCAGGATGCGGTGAATATGAATCACGGTCCGTTTTGCCAGCTTGCCCTTACCGTCTCGACGGGCGGCATTTTGGTAGTACGTCTGGATTTGCAGCGGGTGTAACTTCAGCAGAGGGACGGTTCCGAACGCGGGTTTCAAATGCCCCTCAATCAACTCCCCGTAACGTTCGAGCGTCCGACGGCTCGCATCATGTCCGGCGAGCCACTTGTCGAGGTACTCGCCCACTGTGATTCTGGTCGGCTCGACCAATGTGCCCTGCGTTTGTGCGTGAACTAGACTCGCGCACTTCCGCTCGGCATCGCGTCGTTTACCTTCGAAGAGTTGCGTCTGGTACTTGCCCCCACCAACGTGGATAAAGATTCGGAATTTGCCCTTGCTTGCTGCCCGAATGTGTCCTTTCATTGTGAAACCTCATTTACAAACGATTTACATTGACCTCGAAATCATTGGCGGAGTGTGCGTTTAGCGGCCTTACCGGTCTTCGAGACCGGTTCTTCTAGCCAGGCCTGTGCGGTTCTCCTCCTGACTTGGAGCCGCCGCGCGATTTCCGTTAGAGACTTTGACCCGTCGCGATAGGCTGTTCGGAGATTCGATAGCGTGACCCTACACGACGAACTATCAGTAAGACGAGACGGGCGTGCACCCATCTCCCGTATCACCATCGGCTCGCGACAGACCCGGCATTCGCGTATTACCCACTTGCCACGGCTCTTCAGTCCGAGTTGGAGCCACAGGAAGCCGAGCAGGTTCTTCGGGGTCAAGGTAAGCTCGCCCTTTGCTGAGAAACGTGGCGCGACGGTGTCTTGAAGCTTGTAGTTCACTGCGTTCCAAAACTGTTCCTGCTTCCTCCTCAGATATAAATTGACAACCCGCTTCATGTCCTGAATTTCGCCGACCCATGATGCGAGTGGCTCTCCGACCTCTCGGATCATCCTGGGACGCCGGATACCTAGGCCGCGGGCCAATGCCAGGGGATAACGTGGAACACTTGCCGTCGCTGTCTCGGATCCGAGTAGTCCGTAGACTAGGGCGAACGCCAGTATGCCTTCGCGTGTCGGCTTGGTCTGGGCGAAAATCAAGAACAGATCGCTCGGCGGAGCGTACGTCTCGCAGGATAGCGAGGAAGAAACCAGCGTCTTCCTGCGCCAGACATACCCGTCGTTGCAGCATTTCCAGGTAAATGAAATCAGCTCGCGCGTGATCATGTTGTTTGTAAGCTTAACAGTAAACTAAGCGATTTACAATTAAATCGGGTTTGATATGTTCGGGTATCAGATCGAACTGAAAGCCAAGGAGACGGACGGAAAATGACAATCGAGAAGAGTCTGGCGATGAGCGTGCCGGAGGCGGCCAAATTGCTCGGGATCAGTCGTTTGAAAGCTTACGAATATTGTAGGCGGGGCGAACTACCCTCTATCCGACTAGGCGGCCGGGTGCTGGTGCCGCGACAGGCGCTCGAACGGTTGCTCGCATCCGCCAACAAGCCCGCCGCCTCCTAATTTGGTGATGATCGAACGCCTCAGCCGCGAACATTTCGCGCAGCTTCGCGCCTTGGCAATTTCGGCAGCCAGTATCCGCGAACGCGGTTACCGCTCCGCAAAATGCTCGGCGGAAAGTGGCGAACATCGGCTTCGCGACATCGACAGGAATCTGCGAAGGACACCGCCGCAAACCAAAACCGGCGACCGCGCCTTGTACAACTGCGGTAAGGTGCGCCCAGTGGATCGCGCCACACCGCGAGCGACTGGAAAGGACCTCAGCGGCATAGTCCGGCCGGTATGATTGGCGGCCAACATGAAGAAGATTAAGCATCTCGAAGATATCAAGTCCTTAAAAGGTGCCGCGTCGCGAAGTGCACGTCGCCGCGTTGCGCGTGCCAACGGTGAATTTCGCCGTTCCCGCAAGCCCCCTCGAACACTGGCGGCGGTCATGGAACAGAATCGCACCGATGTCGTGCGGTGCTACACGAATGCGAAGTTACTAGGAGAACAAGGCTTCCCGGTTTTTCCAGCCGAAGGCAAGATTCCCATGCTCCACGGCTGGCAGAAACTCGCGACCACCGATCCTGAGCAAATCGCAGAATGGTGGTTAAGAAAATATCCTGGCGCGAACATCGGAATCCTTACCGAGAACCTGATCGTTATCGACATCGATCCGCGCAATGGCGGAGACCGCACGTTCGCGGACCTAATCGCCAGATACGGGGCACCGCCCAAAACCTGCGTGGTCAGAACTGGCGGCGGCGGCTGGCACCATATTTACCGGTCGCCCGAAGGCGCAGCCATAAAGAGTTCGACAGGCACCGAAGATCGTGGAGTTGGGCCGGGGTTCGACGTTAAGACCGGCCGCGGCTCCTACATCATCACAGTCGGTTCGCGACATCCTGATACCGGCAAACTCTATGATTGGGAACCCAGCCTCGATCCGATCAGCGTACCGCCCGCAGTGCTGACCGGGCCGTGGCTTGAACTCATCCATAAAAAGTCCGCTCGTGGTCCACAGCGCGCCGCTGGCCCTCCGCTCAAGTCGCGGCGGCTGATGAGCGCACGCGAACGATTTTTCGAGACGCGCATCGTCGCGAAGTTCAAGAACGGTACGAGGCGCACGACCTCCGACGAAAAAACTACCGTCAGCAAGATTGCAGGATGTTGCCCGGCGCACTCCGATGAACATCCGTCTGCGTGGGCGGCGCTCCGGCGCGATGGATCGATTTTTCTTGGATGCAGTGCCGGGTGTTTATTCGACGATTTGTGCAAAGCCTTCGGTGTCACCGAGGCCGACTTACGCGCGCCCGAACCGAGTAAGGCCGAACTCGACCGGCTGGGCCGGAAGCTGCTCAAGTCTGAAAAAGCGGCCAAGCCCCGCGATTGTGACGCTTCAACGAAATTTGTGACGGCTCATAAAACATTCGTTTTTAGCGAACCGTCACAGGTTTCGCCATACGCGCAGAAGGGTTGTGACGGTGTGACGGTCCAGCAGGGGGGGACTAATACGCACTCCGCTCTTTCTCCCGACGATTATGAGGCCACCGTCACGCGGCTCGCGCGCCTCACCTGCAGCGAGTACGAGAAGGTTCGCAAGTCCGAAGCGAAGCGGCTCGATTGGCGAACACAAATTCTGGATAAGGAAGTCAACGCGCATCGCAGAGGCGAGGACATCATCACCGAGGGCGATGCGCTCCGCGACCTTGGCATCGTTGACAATGAACCTTGGCCCCGCCCGGTCGCCAATGGCGCGCGCCTGCTCGATGCGATCCTCGCCATACTGCGTAAGTATGTCGTCGCCGACCGCCACTACCTTGTAGCGGCGGCGTTGTGGGTGGCGTTCACATATCTGATCAATGAGCCGGGAATCGAAGTCTCTCCGCGCCTCGGCATCGTCTCGCCTGAAATGCGGTGTGGGAAAACCCGCGCACTCGAAGTGATCACACTGTTGGTGTTTCGATCATTGACGGCCTCGAACTTGAGTGCGTCCGTCATCTTTCGCGTGTTCGACATCGCGCCGATGACGCTGCTTCTTGATGAGGCCGACGCCCTGTTCGGCAGAGGGAAGGGTGGCGAAGGCGCTAATGAGGATTTGCGGGGGATTGTAAACTCCGGTCACACGCGCGCCAACGCATTCGTGTTACGCAATGTGCCGACCGCGACCCCCGGCGAATGGAAGCCGCAGAAGTTTTCAACGTGGGGGGCAATGGTCACCGCCAGCATCGGGCACCTGCCTGCGACATGGACCGACCGTAGCATCGAATTTCACCTCCGCCGCAAGTTGAAGTCCGATGTTGTAAGTAGGTTGCGGCGGTCCGATCACGCCGCGCATGAACGGATCGCGGTGCTGGGGCAGAAATTGAAACGATGGACGAACGATAACGCCGCCCGCATCGTGGCCGACCTCGCAGCCGGACGCACGAAGATGCCGGAAGCAATCGAGTCCGACCGTGCCCTTGACAATTGGGAAGCATTGTTCGCGATCGCCGACGCCGCTGGCGGGCACTGGCCCATGTTGGCCCGCAACGCGGCGGTACAGATCGAATCGCGGGCCGATGAGGGCGGCTCGCTCCGCGTGCGTCTGTTGCAGGACATTCGCGCGATCTTCAAGGCCGCAGGGGAGCCGAGCTTTTGTACATCGGGCTTCATCTGCGGGAAACTTGTGGCGCAGTCTGACGGACCGTGGGCTACCAGCGGGGTGCGAAGCCAAGGACTCAACCAGAACCGGCTGGCCTATCTCCTCAAACAATTCGGCATCGAGCCGCGCACCGGACGCGGAGTTGAGGACGGCAACCGGGTCAATGCCAAAGGCTACTATCGCAGCGACTTCGACGACGCTTTTGCTCGATACCTCAAGCCCGACAAGGACGCCGCCGATGACAAGTCCGACACCGCCAGCACCCCGGCCCAGCCGAAAAAACGTGCGCGCGCCAATATGTCCCCCCCTGCTGGGGTGTCACACCGTCACAACTCTTCTCTCCGTATGAGAAAAACTGTGACGCTTCGCGAAAAAAGGGCTTTTTCTGAACCGTCACAAACTGGCCTGAACCGTCACAAACCCGACGAGCGCAGCTCCGCGTAGCTTGGCTCGCTTAACGGCAATGTGCATCACGACAGCAACGCTCCGGTTTTGTATAAAACCCTCTATAGTGACCACCGCTATGGGGACTTTATACAAAGCAGTCCACATAACCGCATGACCGCAAGAGGTCAAAATCAAATCAAATTATTTTGTCTAGCGCCGAATCGAGGGAACCTTGAGCACATAGTACGTCCGGCAGGGCAGGCAGCGATCCAGCAGCATAGTGACCGGCCTATCGTAGCCTTTGACGCGCTGATCCGTCGCGATGAGCCTTAGCATCTGCTCTCCGCATTCGGCGCATACACCATTGCTAGCTTTGTTGACTTTTATGCCCCACGGAAGTTTAGTCGTTGGTCGTCCCATCTAACGGCACCTTCCATTCGGGAACACGCGAACGTGAGTGCAACCAATTGCGTGAAGTGGTGTGCTAGCCAGCGATGCCAAAGGAGCTGCCAACGCTCCTAGTCGTCGCCGATTTCGCCCTCTTTGATGACTTCGAATCCAGCTGATTGGGGCGCGCCGAACGGCCGACCATCCATGATTTCACGCCGCCGGCGCTCCGAGCGCGGTAGTAGTTTATCGTTGAACAGAAAGTCGTCGATGTCTTCGCAAGTGGTCGTGAATCGTCGCGACCCTTGCTGAGCAGCTGCAAGAGCCGCGAAGCTCAATGCGGCAATCACGTCGATCTTGTGGCTAGCCTTTTCCTTCGCGATGCGAACACCTCGCGCCGTTTCCACCGATACCGTACGTGAGATGGCCATCCGCATATCAGGATCGCGATAGAGGGCGATGTTCCGCCCCTTGATCAATTCAAAAAGGTTGGTGCTTGCCTCGGTCAGATTCGGGATGCTTTGCGGGAATTCCACCATTGGAACGCCCGCTCCTCTCAAGCGTTGGGCCGATGCCTGCAACTGGTACGGATCGTAAGAGACTTGCCGAACCGCGAACCTCTGATTGAGTTCCAGCAACGTGTTTTCAACGTCCCGTTCGAAATCAACCGGATCGTTTTTCGTAGGCTGAAAGATCCGATGCCAGACCAGCCGGGCACGCTCAGCGTCCTCCTCCCACGCGACGGCGACAATGGCGGTGCTGTCGCGTTTTACGCTGGCGTCAACTCCAATCCAAACGGATAGATTAGGCGCGGCAACCATGGGGCGCACACCCGGATCGACGCACGCGTCCCACAGATTCAGATCGATGAAGTTGGACTCGTTCGTAACCCAGCGGTTCTCAATCATGCGCAAGAAGGCGTTGGGGCGAAGCTGCCGGCGCATTTGCTCGATCCATTCCGGCGTCTGCCATGGGGCAACTGGCTCGTGACTCCAGAACATGAGTAGGCTGGGTTGTCGATAAAGCGACGATTCGATCTCTTCGCCTTGCAGACCACGCTTGTAGAGGCCCTCGAGCAATTCGGACTCGGATTCAAACCCTGCGTAAGTTGTAGTGAGTCGGATGCTAACTTTACGCGTGGGCACTGGAATCATTTCATCCCAGAGCCGCGTTGAACGCTCGGACGTGTATCCCCACAACTCATCAAAAACCGTGATCGTCGGGTTCGCGCCGGCCGCACCTGCATAGTCCGAAGCGATCGCGGTGATCGTCGCACCCGTAGACGGAAAAGTAATCTTGTTACCGGTAATCTTCGCTGAGTCCCGCAACATCGGGCTGGCTTCGACTATTCGGGTGATCGCCTGAAACACACGCCCTTGCGCTTGCTCGAAGTCGTTCGCGACGCAGTACGCCTCCGCATAAGGACCGCCCAGGCAGACGATTACATAGATCGTGGCCATCGCCGCGAGCGCGGTCTTGCCCGATTTCTTTGGGCAGGAGTAGAGCAGCTCCGGGAATGCCAAGCGGCCATCCGGCAGAGGAGTGAGCGCCTCGTGAAGGAAGCGCACCTGCGCCGGGTACAACTCGAACGGCTTGCCGGTCTCCGGATCGACAAGCGCTTCCTTGACGAAGCTCACCGGGTCCCGCTTCCATCGATTGAATCGGCCACCGTCTGTCATAAACAATCAGCTCGCCTTCGCGACGCGGCCCCACCGGTTTCCAGCGATCGCGCCAGGCGGATCCGTCTTAAAGTGGTTTGAGTTTTCACGGTTCTGACTGTGTGTCCAAGCTTGCCATCGTTCCCGCCAAGTCGAACGCGGCGCGCGTACCGTTCGCCTTGATTGCCATGCGCGCGGCCGGGGTCATGCCGAGCTCTCGTTCGTATGCCAGTTGGGACTGCCGGAGCTGACGGAACTCCGTAAGCAGCTTGCGAGGTTCACCGTCGGCGTTGGCGAAACCGTCTGCAGTAAGAGCCGTGAAGACGCTGGCACTCAGGATTTCAAGTTCGGCCCATGCGCGACACGCCGGGAGATCGCTCTCTTCGAGCCAGGACATAGTGCGGCGGAGCCGTTCGACTAGACGGCGCACCTTCCGCGCGCGCACGACCAGGGCGCTTGGCGACCGGGCGTAGAGCCCGGTCCGAGATACAGGACTGACGCGCGAGCCGGCGGTGCTATCTGTGCTGGACACTTCATGGACACTATAGCAGTTAAGTGCCTGTAATTACTAGTTTTTCCGGGCGCCGCAAGATATGCAGTCTTGTGGTTTTAGGAGCATCACGCGCGACTCGCCTGGCCCCCAGCGGCGCCGGTCCAGTACTTTGCCACGATGCGACGCAGCAGCAGCTGCTGTCTGGTTAATTGCCACCCATCTATCGTGGGCCGAGGGCCATATCATACAGGCGGCCGTATGCAAGATGCGCAAACTGCTGGGGAACCACGCTCGCAAAGGATTCGTGGGTAGCCTCAAACGCTAAGATGTCGTCGGCGATCTCCTCCAGTGTTACAACCCACTCGGCGCAGGTAGTGGGCGGAGCTATTCGGAGCTTCTTTCGGACCTGCGAATCGAATGCAGGCCCAATCCTTCCATCCGTAAGGAGAAGGATCGCCTTCGTAATCCCTACGCATGACGAGGTGCCCTCGGTTGGCAGCTGGCTGAACGTTTGCCAGAGACTGCCCAACGCTAGATTCTGAGTATCGGTGCGACCGGCGATCGTGAAGACGCTTAGGTTCCCGAGCTCGGCGATAGGTGCCGCTGACTGGTCGAGTAGATCATCAAGGAAAGGCGCGATATGCGTTGCCTTTGTATCCGCGCGCAGACGTCGCATTGCCCGCGGCCGCGCAGCCTGCCACTTTCTGAGGATCTTGCCGAAAAGCTCAGGGCGAGCAGGCCGGGGAGCATCAAGCCAACTTGTCCAGTCTTGGACGTAGCGCTGCCTGAAACCGCTGACGTCATCGTAGACTCGCTGAGGAGTCTTGTTTCGCAAAATGTCAATTGGCACAGGTGCTCCTTAGGGGTGAAATCGCATCTGCGGTTGGCTGTTTCTCCGCTCCGTTTGAATTGTCGGGATCGTCACTTGGTAGAGGCCGTAGATGCCCGTTCTGCAAGAAGCTCGCGAATAGACAATTCGGAACTGGCGTCGTCAGCCGCGACCGTCACATCTGGGGTTGGGAATATCGGATTACCGGTCGACCACAACTCGACGCTGTCAGCGTGCTGTTCATAGTAGTCGGCATCAGTCGTCACACGTATGGATTCGCGCATTCCGGGTGCGAGGTAACTGTACTCGCGCGCGCCCATGGTTTTCACCTCGATACCGGGCGGAAGGACGTCGGTGGTTCGAATGACCAAGTCCAAATCTTCAAGCGAAAGCGGTGACGATTCGCGCGCGGGCTCGGTAAATTCCTCATCGATTGCGGCGTCGAGGTCGAAACCCGAAGTGGCCGCGGCCTTGGCTTCTGATTCGATTCTCGCGGTGAGATTTTCCCTGCTTTCCGGATCGCTCGCCTGACCAAGTAGCACAGTTTCACTGATCAGCCGTGGCACACGCGCCAAAATCGGCTGTAGCCGCCCTATGACCTGCTCGAACAGATTGATCCGCTTGCCCAATGAGACGTAAACGTCGCTCTCGACCGTGTCGCGATAGTGGAGATTCACGATGCGAACCGTCGCGTGCTGTTGCCCGAGTCGGTCGATTCGACCAATTCGTTGTTCAACGCGCATCGGATTCCACGGCAGATCATAGTTCACGAGTGCGCCACAGAACTGGAAATTGAGTCCCTCAGCTGCCGCGTCCGTGCAAAGAAGCACGTCGGCTTTTCCTTCTCTGAATCGTCGCTTCACATCGTCGCGCGAGACGATGCGCCAAGTGCCATCAGGATCGCGCACCTCGCCACCACGACCGGAGAAGCAGATCGCCCGCAGGTCGCTGCCGCGCGCCAGCTCCGCGCGGATAAAATCCATCGTGTCCGTGTATTGTGTGAAAACCATGACCTGCGCGTAACCCCCTGCGCGCAGATCGGCGAGCACCTTCTTCAGTTCTTCGACCTTGCTGTCGGGTGGTAGCTTGCGGACGTTCGCGAGCAGCCTCTCGATCTCTGCCTTTTCCTGTACCACGAGACCCTCACGCTCACGCGCCGCTGCTTCCTCGGCGTCCGGTTCCTCTTCCGCTGTCACGTCCCCGACCGCATCTTCTTCGGCTTTCGAGGCCGCCGGTAAATCCTTCGCACCCGAGATCACCGCCAGATGATCTTCGAGCGTGTTTCTGAGCGCAGCAAAACTGCTGGACAGCCGACGCCGGTAGATCGTCATTACGAATCCTACCGCGCTACGCTCTTTCTCGGAGGCTCGATTGTAGGTCGTGGATATGTAGTCATCGACCGCCTGATAAAGCGTCTGTTCGTCCGGTGAGAGATCGATGAACCGATCCTCGACCTTGCGCTCGGCGATTGGCGTTGAAAGCCGCCCCTGCCTGAAGTACGCGCGTAGCGTCTCGCGCGTCGCGCGCGACACCAGCCGCGCTACGGGAGTACTTCGTTTCATCACGCGAGTCGCCAGCTTCCGTTCAGCCGTTTCCAGCTTGCGGCGCGGAATACTGGATTCGTCACGAAGCGCATCAAGGACCCTCTTTGCCTTGAGGCGACTGACACCGCCGAGCCGTACGACCTCTTCGACTTTGACCGCTCCGTATGCCGCCTCTGCAGCGCGAAACATCCGCGCCAGCCCCTCGAACGCTTCGAATGATGGACTCGCCTTCTCGATTTCGGTGAAGAACCGGACGAATCCGGCCGCGTCCCAAGCAGGAGGAAGTCCCAAGAGGTTCAGTAGGTCCCAAACTTCGACTGGATGCACCTGCATCGGCGTCGCGGTAAGCAGCACCAGTCCCTGGGTTCGCTCCCGCAGTCGTTGCATCAGCCGCAGCATTCGATTCGGGCCGCCCTCAGTCGGAGCGCCGGGCGAGCGCCGGCGTGCATGATGAGCTTCGTCGAGGATCATCAAGTCCCACGGCTCCGCTGTCGCCAGGAGATCGTCGGCGCGCTCCTGCCTGCGGAGCATCTGACTCGACACAATCACTGCCGGTTCCTTGTGCCATTCGCTGCGACTGACCGGGCGCTCTGACCGTCCCTTCATCGATGGTGACGGATACCAGAGGAGCTTCTGCCCGTCGTAGATCGGCCAGTTCAGATTGAATTTTTCGCGCAGCTCGATCTGCCACTGCTTCAGCAGACCCTTGGGCGCGAGCACGATAATTCGCCGCGCCTTGCCCGCAAGCCACGCCTGCCGAACCAGCAAACCCGCTTCGATCGTCTTTCCCAGACCGACCTCGTCGGCAATCAGGAGCTTGGGCGGCCAGTTCTCGTACATCTTCTGAAACGCACGCACCTGATGCGGCCATGGCGTGACTGCGGCCGTCGCCTCACCCACGCGTTCGCCGCCATTGGGCATGCGCGGAGCTTCCTTGATGAATCCCCATACCAGACGCCGGAGCTCTGTGTGCGTCAGCGGCTGCGGTTGAGCAATCTCTTCTGGGGCGAATTTTTCCGTGGGCTCTGGTGCAAGCTCCGCACGCTTGAGGCGGGCCGGCTTGTCGTCTTTCGGCAGGAACTGCAGGAGATTATCGCGGACCGCTGTCGGGACATCGTACGTCAGCACCCGGCGCGCGTTGCCGCTCCAGATTTTCCCGAAATTGGATTCCTCATCAACGACACGTTCCGGCTCACGCCACGAGGTGAACACGTGGAAGCTTTCCCAGTTGCCCTGCCATCCTGACGGCGTTTCATTGTTGCTGCCTGTGAATGCGACCTTGTCACCGCGCTCGTCCTCGATGATCCCCGACTTCTCGTGAAAAATCCCTTCGGCCGGAGTGGGCCGCCGGTTCTCATCGCAGGGAATCGACACTTTCACTTCCAGATGGCCGTTTGCGACCATCCAGGCGAGCAGTTCGAGTGCGTCGATCGATTCCTGATTGGACGGCGCAAGCGGATTCGCGAGCATACGGCGCTCGATGGTGTTTCTGAGCGACTCTCCCTTCTCGATCGCCGCGACTTCTTCAGCTCCCAGCGTGCATCCCACGACCAGTCGCATCTTTCCCCTGTTGCGAACCAGTCCTTCGATGCCGCGGGCTGCAAGCGTCAGCGCCCCAGCGTTGAAGTAGCCGGTCAGGCGGTCGTATCGGACGGCGCACGTGAGCGCGATTTGATAGAAGAGCGCAACCAGATCGCCCTCATCGCGGGTGTATTTCAGCAACCACTCGTGATCGGCGAGTCGGCTCAAGCGGTTGCTTCTTCCTTGAAAAGGTTTAGCTGATCGGGCGCATCGACGTGTTCGGTAAAGGCGAGACGGCGAAGCTTTTCGAGCGCCTCGAAATCGCTGGCCGCAAGCGCCAGGTCACCATCCAATTCGACGCCCGAATATGCTTTCGACGGTGGCAGCACTTCGAGCACTGCCTCCAGCGCAGCAAAAAAGGTCGGCTCGCCATCGACGCCAGCCCGATGAAGCAATTCTCGCGCGGATTCGATGGACCGCGTGCGCGCGAAGTAAGCGGCATGATGAATCGCGTCGATCATTCCACGCGAGCCGTCGGCCGGACCCAGCGCGCCCTTCGCGGCGCGGCGCTCGCTATCCCAAATGATGATGTCGCCGCCTTTCTTTTCGGCAAGCCGCCCGATGATCTGTGCGTCCAGTTCGACGCCCACCGCGCGGGCGAGCACCAACGCTTCATCGTAGGCCACTTTGGGCGCCCGGAACGCGTCCCATGCGAGTACGAACCAAGAAGTTACGGGGTCCAGTTCCTCGCGAATCTTGGAATGCGTCAGTTGTTCCAGCCGCCAACGCTTCACTTCTCGCCGCGCAGCATCGAGCGCGTCTTCGGGAGTGACAGCGTAGGGATCCCATTCCTCGCGGAACAGTTCCGCCTGCTTAACTCGCCGACGGCTTTCGGGTTTCGTGCGTGGTGTGCCGCGTTTGAGTGGCCAATGGCGCGAGAATTCCTCAAGCGCGGGGCCGAAGGAGGCAAGATAGAGATCGACGCCGCCAATCCCCGCCTTCTGAAATTCCGCGACGCGGGTGCGGACAGCCTGCGCAACCAGCGGCTCCACGTCTTCCCAATAGACCGTCGATGCGTCGCGCGATTCGTCCTCGCGCGGTCGGCAGACCAAAAATATCGTACTGTTGGCGGCGGCCTTATCCTTAATATGCAGACTGCCTTCGGCCTCGGTGTTGATCGGCCATGAGGCTGAAATCGCAAAGCCCGCGTGCATCAGGCCCTTGGTCAGGGCGTCCCACGCTCCCGTCGCCTTGTGGGTGAACATGAGGGTCATTACGCCGCTGGGCTTCAGCACGCGGCGGCATTCGGTGAAGATTGCCGCCATCCGCTCCTGGTAGTCGCGGCCGGCGAGAGCCATGGCGCCCGGCTGGCCTTTGAACTTGGCGGGATTCGCGACAGCTTCGTGCTCCTTGTCGGTGAGCGCGCGTGTGAAGAGTTCAGGAATGACGCGGCCGGCGGTACGTTTGAGCCAGACATAGAAGAAGTCGGACAACTCCGCGTACATGACATTGTTGTAGTAAGGCGGGTCCATCACTATGACGTCGATGCTGCCGTCGTCCAGATGCTCGAGGTTGTCAGCTGACTTGCACGTGATAGAAATTGGCGGCGGCGTGAAGCTTGGGGAGCCGTTCACAAAGAGGGGTCCATTGCCGGTAGCTGAATGCGGCTGCGCAAGTTCGACCAACTCGCCGATGCATTTTCCGACCTGCTTTAATACCCAGGCGTACCCCGTACCAGTTACCAGCGGCGCCATCTCAGCGTGCGACCACTTGAACGAAAAGTCATGCGTGTTGAAGGTATTGACCATGACCTCGCGCGTCGGATGCCAAACCGACATTCGCGAGTTGTAGTCGCGGAGTTTGTCGAGCGCGAGGGAGAGATACACGAATGCACTCTTGGTGAGATCGGTGAGCGTTCCGCGCGCTTCCTCGGTCTCCAGCAATTCGCGGAAGACTTCCACGCTTATGCCGTGGCAAAGAAGCTGGCGCGGGGAGAACATGTCTCGCCAGTACTTTGCTCCGTAGCGAATTGGCTCGCTAGTTTTTTGCCCGTCAGGAATCTCCTCGCTTGGAACGATGTCATTCACTTCCCATTCAGGCATTTTTTCGGCCAGATGCACCTTGATTTCTTCACTATTGTCGTCCTCTGGACGCGATGCTCGATATCCGCGCTCCCATTTTCCGCGGATCTTGCCCGCTTTGCTCTTGACCTCGACGAGCTGCTTGAAGGCGACGGCGTAGAGTTGCTCTCCCATCTGGCCGGCCTGCGCCTGGCGCTTTACGTCGTCCCCATCGATCACGCGTCCGCAATCAGGGAAGGGACACGTCGCGTCGCCATCGGCAACTGTACCCGCGGAGTGTTCCTTGACTGTCTTCACGGTCTCGAAACCGCATCGCCGTCCCTTTGAACCGGGACCTCTGCCGAGGATCGGTTTGAGCCGAACTCCCGTGCCATCAGGAGCAAGCCGCCAGTTCGGCGACAATGGCACCAGCCCTTCGCAGTATGGGCAGGTGATCGTGCGCGCCCAAATATAGCCTAGAACCTCTGTGCCAACGGGCTCCGGCGGAAAGATGCCGGTATATTTTGACTCAGCGATCCTCAGGAATTCGCTACTCAAGCGTTCAAATTCTTTTTGGACCGGAGAACCGAGCCGAATTGGAGCGTCGATCGTTGCCCAAAGGATTAGAGTCGCGACCGGGTTGAGCTCATTCGCGACCGTTCTTAGTCCGAGTCGTTCCGCCTCGAATGGAATACTGCCACCGCCCGCCGTAGGATCGAGCACGGCGATTTGATCGGGTGGCTGACCCATCTGCTCGCTCAACCAGCGTATATCTTGAGCGCTCGGAAGATATTTGAATGCGCGTGCGTACCCGTATGGATCGGGTCCCAGGTCTTCGCCTGTCCGAGCTGCGGCATCAATACGTCGCCTGACTTTGGCCGGATCGCCGTGGATGCCGAGCGCATGAAGGAATTTCTTGTGGTCCGCATCTGCGGGCAAGATCGACGCGAGAATTGCCGCACGCGAAGCGATCAACGGCCGCCTCGCCCACCAGACGTGCAAGTAGTATGTAGGCGGCAGCGCAGTCATCGAGCGTCGCTCGCGGACGCTCTCTTCTCCCAGCTCCGCGATCGGAAGCCAGCGTTCGATTAGTCGAGTATCTTTGGGCATCTCGCGCGGGCGCTACAGATTGCGCTTTGGGTCGGTCAGCAGAATCCGCAGCGCATTCAGAACGCGGCGCGGATACTTCCGATGCATCGCCATTCCGAGCCAGTATGCCGCTTCCTCACGCTGCATCGTCTCGATCCCCTCAACCACTTCGCGCATCCGGTTGCGGCTTCGCATCGGCGCGAGCGTCCGGAACACGAGCCCGAGTGTCATCGCCAGCTCCTCGCTCACCGGACGGACCGACCCCCGTCGTGCGGCGGCGGAGTCGCGCGTCGAATCGAAGCGGATTCCTTCCTGCGCGAGGCGGCGGAGCACGCGATGCTCGATGAGTTCCAGGTTGCGCCCGCGCAGCCCCGCGATCCGAAGCGGTGTGCGAATATACTGCGTGGCCGGCGCAGGCATCTGGAAAATCTCGATTTCGGTATCTCCGGGCCGGTACGTGCGCGAGCGAATCTCGAAGCGTGGCTGGGAGGACCGCGGCGCGGTCTCGTCAATTCGATACACCTGTGCCTTCATGCTTTTGCCTCTGCCGATGCCGATACGTAGGCCGACCCGGTCGCAAAGCGGGTCAAACGTTCAGTGAGCTTTTCGGCCGCATCACCAGCTAATGCCAGACCGTCGTTAAAACGTATCTCGAAGGTCGTGTCGAGCTTCTTGTCGGCCGCTGCGCGCATCTGCGAGTCGAGGAAGTCCTTGACCGGGAGCGCATCCGCGACCGGACCAGTAAACTCGAACGTCATCGTCGCGCCCTCCTTGGTATCGTAACCGCCTTCCATTCTAGCTGTTTTCGCGGCGCTGGGTATCGAACTGACAGTACCGAGAAGGCGAAATGCATCGGCCGCATCGAAGACTTTGATCTTCAGCACGCCGACTTTATCTACCTTCGCTTTTCGCGCCTGCTCCCAAAGCTGGATCAACGCCTCGCGCAGGACAGCTTCCGCAGTGAACGTTTGCGAAGAGGTCTCGCCGTTGCTGATTTTTCCGTCGCCACCGGGACGACCGTCTCCGCGCGTGTCGCCATCCTCACCCGTTTTGCCGCCCTCACCCCAGCCGCCAGTTTCCTCTTTTATCTCGACTTTGGGCCGCGGCCAGATGTCGTGCTGGCGTGCATATTCCATCGTGAAGACGACGGAATTTTCGTCGATTCGAATGTCCGCGTTTGGATCGCCGGGACCATAGAGCAGCGCGCCGCTTCGATACACGTAAACGCTGTCTTCTACACCCTTGCGAATCGCGCGGACGAAGACCTCGTCGCCGAGCAAGATCGGCAGCGCGGAATCCTTGCGGAACTCGTCGCGCAACGCGAGCGTGGTCATCTGGCCCTTGCGAAGCGGAGTCCGGTCGCGAATATACGCAGGAGCGTCGGGCTCGTCATCACGCGTGCGGAGTTTCTTCTGCTCGCGGAGAGTGCGCAGGATTTGGACCTGTCCCGCGCCGGGCGAGTCCGATGTGCTGTGCAATGCGAGCGCAGTATGGGCAAGGTCAACGTCTGCGCGTGGCAGCCGATTTCGGGATGGATAGAAAACGTGCTGATAGCACTGTTGAATCGCGACAGCCACCTGCGATTCGGACCGCTCCTCGAGCTCGAGAATCTTGGCCTTTTGATGTTCAGCGAGGTCGCCCAGCCGTTCGGGTTTGCGCAGCTCAGCCAGCGCGAGGCGGCGGACCATCGCGCGCCGCATTTCGGCAACCTTATCTTCATCGGCAACGGCAAAGAGAAGATTGTTGCGCAGCTCGCGGAAGGCGATCCCCTCGGCATTCTTGCGCGAGAAAATCTGCGCGACCAAGTCAGGAACACTCTCGACCGCGGTGCCGGCCCAGACGCCGTCGTACGACATGACGACGAGCCTCGGACGGCCGTCACCCGTGTCGTCGGGAACCTCCCACGGTCCGCCGGCAAAGGGAATCATCTCGAAGTGGTTGCCCCCGAAAATACGCTTGATGCGGTCGTTCAGTTCCGCGCGCACCTGTCCGGCGTCTGCGTGCAGTTCCTGACGGCGGATGATCTGCGTCAGATTTGCTTCGACCAGGAAGCGCAGCGGCGCGGTCGGGCGATCGTCGAGATATGACGAGTCTTCGGCGAACCGCTTGCGCGCGTCATCGATAAAGCTGATGTCGGTTTCGGGGCCGAGAATCGAGTAGCGCAGATGCTCGGGAGTGACGCCCTTCAGCTGATCGTTGTACGCGAGCGTGTGAATGAAAATCGTGCGCGCGACGTATGTGGCGTACGGTGCCAATCCGCGGTAGTGGGCGTCGTCGATTTCCTGCGCGAGCGCCTTCTTTCCGGGTTCGGCCGCAACGATGTCATTGCGGATCGCCGGTACATACGCGCGCTGTCCAAGGCGCGTCGCGATCTCCTCGTAAATAGGCGCGAAGCCCGGATCGATATGATGAAGGTGGATCGCGGTGGCATCAGCCGGCTTCGTGCTCCAGAGATGAGCGACGGTTCCGGCCAGCAGGCGCAGCATGCCGCGTACCCGCTGAAACGTGACGAGAGTCGCGGTCTTGCCGGTGAGTGTCGCAAGAACGTCTGGATGAAACGGGTAGCTCGCGCGGAATGCATCGATCGTTTCGGGGCGTGCGGCATCGCCGACAAGAGCGTCGCGGTTCGAGTTCCAGCATTCGCGATAACCGTCGATGACTTCCGAAGCGCCGCGATCGTCGATTCGGTCGAACAAACGCCGGCGAAGCACCTGCACTGTCTCGTCGTCCTCGGTCGGGTTCAGCAGCGTCGCTTTACGCGCCGAAACGCTTTCGATCTCAGCCATCCGATCGGCAATGAATTGGCTTTCCTCGCTGTACGCATCGGAAGAACGATCGTCCTTCCCAATCGATAGCGTGTAGACCACGGCCGCTTTTGGCGAGGATTCAACCGCCTTGAAAAGTGAACTAAGAAAAGCGGCGAGTTGCTCGCGCGCCTGCGGCAGCTTCTGCACCTTGCGCAGGTAAACGGAAAGCTCGTCGAGCAGAATCAAGCTCGGCTCGCCACCGAACAGTTCCTGGATGGTCTCAGCGCCGGGAGCGATTGCCTGCTCGTCCCCACGGCGAACGCGCTCGTACCCAGCCTTGCCCGCAAGCGCATAGGCAATTTCGCCCCACGGGGTGAAGGCGAGAACATCATCGCCCATCTTGCGGCCGTTGGCGGGGTCAGCATTCTCGCCGTCGAAGGCGGCGACGCGAACGCGGCTTTTCGGAACCACGGCAGGATCGATAAATTCGGCGGCGTTGGTCACGCCGCGCATCCCGCTCGCGGCATGAACCAGTGCAATCAGCGAGTGCGTCTTGCCACCGCCAAATGACGTTCCGAGGCGAAAGATCGCAGCGACCTCACCCGGCTTGCCGCTCAATCGCGCGCACACATTGGCGAGCAGACTCTTGAGCCCCCGCGTTGGATACGTGGTGCCGAAGAAGAGTTCCGGCTTGAGATATTCACCGGAAGCGGTGCCCTTTATTACCTGGGCGAGATCGGCCGCGAAATCCGATTTGGCGATGTCGCCTTTGACGACATCCCTTCGCGGATCGCATAAATTAAAAATTGTCTTCAAGTGCGCTCCCCCAACCGTATCGTCTAGTAGCACAACATCGTGTCAAACGCATAAGCTTGGCTGCCGGTGCCGGGGGAATCGCGTAGACCAGCCCAAGAAAATGCCCTGCCGAGACGTCAAGCTTGGTAGTTCTCGCAATCGTCCCCCGATGTTGTCGGGGACTAAGCGCGCCACTGGATTCTGGCGGAAGTCAATCAACTGCCCGCGGAGCAGCACGCGCGATCCGAGAGTCCGAACTTCTGGGATATTCGGACTCTGGCGAAAGAACGAGCGGTCGATTGGCGCACGATAGCCAAAGATCGGACTGGCGGTGCCTAATTTGATGACGCAGCCAGATCGTCGAGTGTGGGTATGAGAGCCGACTACGTCGAACTTGGGCGATGCTTTCTGCCTGATCAAAAGGCGACAGATTCTGATGAGGCTGCCTGGCTCAGCTACTTTCGCTCCGAGTACACGGACCGCCGATCCATTGACTGGGAGACTCTGCTCGGTCCGGACACTCGCTGTGCCGTCGTCTTGGGCGAGGCGGGCAGTGGTAAGTCGTGGGAGTTTGCGATGGAACAACAGCGCGTAGGTCGGACGGGACTGAAGCCGGTGGGGTGTTCCGCTTTCTCAGTGAGGATTGGTCACTGTGGATCGCACTCGTGCGGATGCGGGAGCGGTGGCCGGGGCTGCGGTTTGAGATGAAGGCGGGGTATTTGCAGGCTGTGGAGGCAAAGCGCACTTGTAGTCGGTTGGCAACGCCAGTCGCTAGCTTTCAAAAGGACGGTATTTCCCCAATTGCGGCGGGCACCCCCTTGTCGGGAGGAGCGGAATAGGCAATGGTCCTATATATTCAAAGAGGTGGTAGTCATGGATTCGCCTGCCATAACGCTTGACACCTGCACGATTTTTCATAAGCTTCATGAGAAATTCGGCCGCAACTTGGAGCTGTCTTTGACCAGCGCAGAGTCGCTCAAGAGGGTCGAGCTCAAGGCTCGCTCGTTCATCCGTATAGGCGAATTATTTCCGACGTTGTATGAACTCAGTGAGACACAACTGGAAATCTCGCAGATATTTCGAGAGCTGTTCGCCGACTCCATCTGCGCCCTTTACTTCGCAGCGTGCGCCCTCGACCGTCCGGCCCTGATGGCGCTGCGTCGCGTGCTGGAGCTGGGAATCGCTATTGTGTATCTATGGGACCTTCCGCACGCCTTTTACGCTTGGAAACATCACGAGGTTGATCTAAATTTCGCCGACATGCTTGCTCACCTCGACTCACCCGGCTACCGCAGCTACGTAGCTCACTCCTTGCAGATAGCGGAGATTAGGTTGATCGATATCCACCGAGCGAACACCCTTTATGGCAATCTAAGCGATACTGTACACGGAAAACTTAAGACGTTTGAAACACCTCTCGACACAGCGTTTAATCATTCAGGGAGCGATTGGGAAGAGTCCACTCACGTGGCGTCTGAGGTTTGCGACGTGTTACTTAGCCTGTGGCAGGCGCGCTTTCTCGGGTTGGCTGAGGCTCTCGTAGAGAAAATGCCACAGCTGCAAGCGCTATAGCGAGTAGAAATATGGCAGCACGTTCGGACACCCCAGATTTGCTTCAAGCAGCTCGTTGCGAGGACCTTCTTCCCAACCAGATCCGCGAAGTGTCGGTTGTGGGCCCTTTCGAGGAGCAGATAATCTCTACACTGAAGCAAGGGGGTGCTCACCTGCTGGAAGGTGCGCGCGGCACTGGCAAATCGATGCTCCTGCGGCTTGCCGAGATCCAAATGGATTTGGAGTTCACGACGGCTCGAAGACTGCCAGTCTACGTGAGTTTCAAAACGAGCACACTTCTCGAAGGTGTTAAGGCCGGCCAGAACGAGAGCTTTCAAGTCTGGGTAAACGCCAAGATTCTACAGGCACTTCATGACCATTTGGTCTACCTAGATCTCATCGGCTCTGCTGAACAGACCGACCCCTACAAGAGCGTTTTTGGCATCTCCTCCGTCCAGCGCACCAAGGATTTCCTACGGGACAAGATTTATTTGCTGCAGAAGCTAGCGTTTGCGGCGGACAAGCAAGAGGTGCTTAGTGAAATCGGCGACGAGTTTGTGGCACGAGTGCTTGACGTCCGTTTGCTGGTGGATCTGATCCACGGCGTCATTGAGCAGTTTCGGCTAGAGCGCATCGTCTTTCTCTTTGACGAAGCAGCTCACACTTTCATTCCGGCTCAGCAAGAGATCTTTTTCGAGATATTCAAACTGCTTCATGGGGGAAAGATCGCCGCTAAAGCTGCGGTGTACCCTTCGGTTACATCATACGGCCGGAATTTCGAAATCGGTCACGATGCTTTAGTGATCTCCATGGACCGCTTTGAGCCGGGAAGGCACGGCCTGAGATTAAACCGTGAGCATTTCCGAGCAATTATTGAGAAGCGCGTTCCTCTCAAGAGTTCGTTTCGCAAAAAAATCTTTTCGCACGGCGAATCGCTCGACTTATGTATCGACCTGTCTACCGGAAATCCGCGAGCGTTTCTGCATCTACTGAACCATGCACTTGAGACCGGGCTGTCGGAGCGCTCTGTGACCCTTGCTGCTCAGAACTTTGTGGACAATGAGCTACTTCCGTATCACTTGAACCTAGCTAAGAGACTTCCGAAATTCGCTCAGCACGTCCGCGTTGGATTGGAGCTCTTACGAGGATATGTCATTTCCGAAATACGCGCCAAGAACCAACGCTCTACGAAAAGCGCATATCAGTGCGCTACGTTTACAGTACAGCGAGATATCTCTCCGAACCTAAAGTTGGCTCTGGATCTGATGTGCTATTCTGGCTTACTGGTGAATAAAGGAACTGTGAAAATCGCAGAGAGGCAGACTGGCCTTCGTTATATGATTCACCTTGCGCTACTGGCGACGGAAAAAGCCTTTGCTAGTCCGAGGTTGCCCGACGCGATAAGCGCGATAAGCTTGACTGACTATCGCGAGTTCTCAGCTTTGGATCCGCAGCTTGAAGGGTATTTGAAGGCTCTTACGCATGCAGGTGACACTTGTTCCTCTTGCTCGGCTGCGCTGCCTCTCAATGCGAAGTTCTGCTCCGAATGCGGAGCAAAGGCAGAAGTCAAAGCGATAATAAGTGGCCTGCTCGAGGAAAGTATATCGGAGCTTTCGGTCAGCGATCGCCTTAAGAAAAGGCTCCAACAGGAATTTCCTCGAGTCGGTGATGTCGTTCAAGCTACACGGGAGGAGATAATGGAACTTCCCTACATCAAGGAAGTTAGATCGAGGATCATTAAGAACGCAGCGGACGAATTCATCTCAGGTTGAGATAGCACGTCAAATTCGCCGAGAATTAGTGTTAACTGCACGATTTGGCCTTTAAAGTGCGCTAACAGCCCGTGGTGAAAGTCGGTAACGATTGGATGGATCGGCAGAATGGATTGGCTGTAGTACAGTGTCGCGCATGGCGATGGGAACCCGACAGAGTGAGCAAGGGTCGTTGTGGGTGGCAACCGCGCGGCTGATAGGCCGGGCGTTCGACGTGCTCGCGCATCTGGATCAAATCACGATTGGCGCGATCAACGGCTACGCAGTCGGCGGCGGATGGTCATTCGCGCTCGCATTCGATTTTGCGATCGCAGTCGAGGGTGCGGAGTTCTGGGTGCCGGAAGTGGATCTCGAGGTGCCGTATCGCGGCGCGCCCGCCAGCGTACTCGCCGCCAGGCTCGGGCCGTGGCGCGCGAAGGAAGCGATCCTGATGTGCCGCCATTACCGGGCGGAGGAATTGCTCGCGATGGGTGCGCTGAACCGGGTCGTCAAACCTGATGGGTTGATGCCGGCCGGTCGTAAATATTTTGTAAATGAAACTCAACGATACGGCCAGATACGAGTGTTAACTAGCGGATGCCAGCGAATGCGGAAGCCCTTACGGGACAATGCTTTTCGATGCTTCCGCATACTCGCCGATACAAGCGGCGCGGTTTTGAAGACCGGTGGGGCCACCGGGCCCCTTCCTCCTCCATGCCTTGATTTATTAGGGGCTTACGGCGATTTGCACAACCCGCGGATCGGCCTGAGTGCCCACTTACTGCCCACTTTTTTTACATACTTCCAGAATATTCTCTCTCCATCTCGGTTGCTTGATTTGAGGGCTGAATACGGGGCCAAACTCCGCCAGAATTTCGCGGCCGGATGCGTGAAGAGGTCTCGGGGGTTCGAATCCCCCCTCTCCGCCAGAGCGGGGGGCAGCTCGATTCTTTGGGTCATTGCGAGGGTGGTGAGGTCCGCAGGCTGGCGGCCTTCGGCGATCGCCTTGACGATCCTGGGCGCCAGAAACGCCAGCTGCATCACGTGCCGCACGTGACGGCCCGTAAGATGTTCTCGCTTGGCGATCTCGCCGATCGACCGCGCCCGGCCCGACACTAGATCGTCGGACCATCGATACGCACGGGCGGTTGCCTTGAGCAGCGGCAGATCGACGCGGGCCGCGGGTGTGGCGTCACCACTCGAATGCGAGCTGCTCGACCGCCGCCGTTTCCACACCCAAGCCGAGGCGCGCATGGCGGTCTTCGAGTTCATCGAGGGCTGGTACAATCCCCATCGCCGTCACTCCGCCCTCGACTATCTGTCGCCAATCAACTACGAAAGGAGCCACTACTCACAGGAGTCAACCGCAAGCGCTGCGCCGTCCACTCAACCGGGGCAACTCCAAGGCGATGAGGGGCGATCCGGGCGTCGAAGTTCTGCAAGTCGCAAAATGAGGTTAATGTAGCACTGCTGTCTGTGCCAGCGCGGACACGAATTTCGCGCAATGGTAAGGGGATCGGACGTGTCATTTCGTCGGCAGAATTTAGGGATTTCAGCCATCGCGCTGGTGGTCGCCACAGCAGCCGTGGCCGCCGCCTACTTTTGGCTGTGGCGGCAACCGACCACAAATAACCTGGTGATCTCCGGCAACATCGAGGCGCACGAAAGCGTGCTCAGCTTCAAGACCGTGCAGTCGCGGATCGTCGAGCTTCCGTTTGACGAGGGCCAGTGGGTAAAAGCCGGAACTTCGCTGGCGCGCCTCGAGGACCACGACTACCGGCAGGAGGTTGTGGTGAACGAGGCAACTCTGTTGGTCCAGCAACGGCAACTCGCTCTCGCTTTGCGCAATCTCGAAGCCGCCAAGCGCACGGTGACCATCGATCAGGCCGATCTTTGGGAGAAGACCATAGACTATCAGCGCGACCAGGAGCTTTGGCAAAAGAACGTTATTTCGACTCAGACCCGCGACCTTGCTGGAACTGCACTGGAGCAATCGCGCGCGGTGGTCGGTCGCGACCAGGCTCTGCAAGCGGCGGCCGAGGAAAGCGTCAGCGTCGCGCAGGCCAGCATCAAGAACGCGCAAGCGAGCCTGAAGCTCGCCGAGATCATCCTTGGGTACACAATCTTATACGCCCCCTTCTCAGGCGTCATTTTGGTGCGAAATGCGGAACTGGGTGAAGAAATGCAGCCGGGGACGCCGGTGTTCACCCTGGCTGACCTCGACCACGTGTGGCTGCGCGCCTATATCAATGAAACCGATATCGGCCGCGTTCGCTTCGGGCAGGCGGCGCTGATGACGACCGACAGCTATCCGGGGCACAAGTACGTCGGCCGCATCTCGCTGATCTCGCAAAACGCCGAGTTCACCCCCAAGAGCGTCGAGACCCACGCCGAGCGTGTGACTCTGGTGTACCGAATCAGAATCGACATCGAGAACCAGAGCCACGAGCTCAAGCCGGGAATGCCTGCCGACGCCACCATTGAACTCATTCAGTCGCGATCGCCATGAGTGACGAAATCGTACAGGTCAGCGGATTGACGAAACGTTTCGGTGACGTAGTCGCCGTCGACAACCTGAGCTTCAACGCGCGCAAAGGGGAAATCCTCGGATTGGTGGGTCCCGACGGCGCGGGGAAAACGACAGCGCTGCGGATTCTCGCGGGAGTTCTTTCCGCCGATGCCGGCGCCGTCCTTGTCGCGGGGCAGGACGTTCGGCTCCGGCCGGAAGCGGCCAAGAGCCGAGTCAGCTACATGCCCCAGCAGTTTGGCCTCTATGAGGATCTGACGGTCACCGAGAACATCCGCTTTTATGCCGACATCTTCGAAGTGAGCCAGGCAGAGCGCCGACAACGAGAGCAGCAGTTGCTCGAAGCGTCCGGCATGAGCCGTTTTCGAGACCGTCTGGCCGGCCAGCTTTCGGGAGGTATGAAACGCAAGCTTGGCATTGCCTGTGCCCTGATCCACACGCCTCAACTGCTGCTGCTCGATGAGCCCACAACCGGGGTCGATCCCGTCTCGCGCCGTGAGCTTTGGAGCATCCTTTACTCGCTGGTCTTCGAGGGGGTAACGGTGTTGGTCTCGACCGCTTATCTCGATGAGGCCGAGCGCTGCCACCGGCTGCTGCTGATGCATCAAGGCCGCCGTCTCTTCTTTGGCGCCCCCGACGAGCTTAAGAACATGTTACCCGGTGCGGTCTTGTCGATCAGCTCGCCCGATCCCCAGGCGCTCCAAACGGCCGCCGCCGGCGAGCAGGGTGTTTTGAGCGCAACGGCTATGGGCGACGCGCTCCATGTGGTGGTCGATGATCCTGACCGCCGGCTTGCGCAATTGCGCGCCAGGTTTAAACACGCGGGAGTCCCGTTCGGCGAGCCGCGCCGCATACCGGCGAGTGTCGAGGACGTTTTCGTTTACGTGATCTCGCAGCAAGAAACGGAACAAGGCTCGTGAGCAATGAACGACGCACCGTCAATCGTAGTCGATCAGCTCGTAAAGCAGTTCGGCGCCTTCATCGCCGTCAACCAGGTGAGCTTTCAAATCCGCGCTGGTGAGATCTTCGGTCTGCTGGGGCCTAACGGATCGGGAAAGTCCACCGTCATACGCATGCTCTGCGGCCTCCTGACTCCCAGCTCAGGGTCCGCCACGGTAGTTGGGTTTGACGCGGCGCGCCAGGCTGAAGAGGTCCGCCAGCACATCGGGTACATGTCGCAAAAATTTTCTCTCTACAACGATCTGACTGCGATCGAGAACCTTCAATTCTTCGGCGGCCTTTACGGGGTCAAGGGGCGCGCACTCGACGAGCGCATCGCCTGGGCAATCAAAATGTCCGGGCTCGCCGGCAGCGAGCAATTGCTGACGGGCGAGCTGTCAGGCGGTTGGAAACAGCGACTCGCTTTGGGCTGCGCCGTACTGCACCGCCCGCAGGTGCTCTTTCTCGACGAACCCACCGCCGGAGTCGATCCGCTTTCGCGCCGTCAGTTCTGGGAGCTGATTCACCAGATGTCGCGCGAAGGAGTCACGACCCTGATCACCACCCACTACATGGACGAGGCGGAATACTGCAACCGGTTGGCCTTGATAGACGAGGGCCGAATAGTGGAGATGGGAACCCCAACGGAAATCAAGCAAACCGCCATAAAAGGCGATTTGTTGTTGATCGAATGCAGCCCGCTCGGTGGCGGACTCGCGGCCATCAAGCAGGCGCCTGGCGTGCTCGACGCCTCGGTCTTCGGCGCCGCCCTGCATGTGGTAGTCAGCGCCGGGCGGCAGCCTCTGACCGAACTCCCCGCCTTCCTGGCGGCTCACGACGTCCGAGTCGGGCGAATCGAACCCATCAGCCCATCACTTGAGGACGCCTTTGTCTCCCTTACGGGAAGCCGGGCTCTCGGCAGTGAACCTTCTCAATGAATCTCCGACGAACCGCGGCGATGAGCCGCAAGGAATTCACCCAGGTTCGGAGGGATCCGTATAGCCTCATCGTTGTGCTCTTCCTGCCCCTGATTCAGATCCTGTTGCTCGGCTACGGGGCGCGGCTCGATGCCAACCATATACCGGTGTACGTCCTGGACCAGGAAGGCAGCCAGGACAGCCAAGCGCTGCTCAAGGCATTTCAAGCATCGCCCTACTTCGACGTGATCAAGGCCGTTAACAACTATCACGCCCTCGTGCGAGCCATCGATGCCGACCAATGCAAGCTCGGGATTGTGATCCCCTGGAACTTCTCCGAGCGTCTTGACGATGCTGGCCGAACCAGTGTCCAAGCTATAGTTGACGGGACCGACGACAACAGCGCCCAACTCGCGGAGGGTTATGCCCAAGCGGTGGTGGCAACCTATGCCAGCAACGTGCAGCTTGACTGGTTCGCACGTCATGGTATTTCCCAGCAGGCAACCATCCCTCTCAGCGTCGACTACCGCACCTGGTTCAACGAAGACCTGGAAAGCAAGAATTTCATCATTCCCGGAACTGTCGCGCTGGTGATGGCGCTGATGGGCGCTTTGCTCTCATCGCTTACCATCGCCCGAGAGTGGGAGCGTGGCACCATGGAGCAGCTGATCGCCACTCCGGTAACCGCGCTGGAAATAATGGTGGGAAAGCTGGTTCCCTACCTGGGTATCGGATTGGCCGACGCCACACTCTGCGCGGTCTTCGCGGTCGGCTGGTTTGAGGTACCCTTCCGCGGCGGATTGGGGGCGTTCTTTCTCGCTACAACCTTGTTCCTGATTGTGATTCTTGGCATCGGCTACATGATCTCGGTTGCGACCAAGAGCCAGCTCGGCGCAAGCCAGTACGCGCTGCTGGTCACGCTGCTGCCTACCTCGATGCTGTCGGGCTTCGCGTTTCCGATCGATCAGATGCCAGCGCCCATAAGAGCTATCACTTACCTGGTTTATAGCCGCTACTATGTGAGCGCCCTCAAACGTGTTTTTCTCAGCAGCGCGGGCATTAACGATCTTGTGCCGGAGGTCGTGGCAATGACCATCTACGCGCTGGTCATCGGCTTTTTTGCCACACGCGCGTTTCACAAAAGCCTGCAGTAGAGGAAGGCCATGTTCGACCGCATCTGGTGCATGATCGTCAAGGAGTTCCTACAGCTAAGGCGCGACAAGTACGCGCGGTTTCGATTGCTGGTTCCGCCGATCATCCAGATGCTCGTCTACGGCTATGCCGCCACATTTGATGTGAACCGGGTCCAGATCGCGGTGATGGACTTTGACCATAGCCAGGAAAGCCGTGACCTCTTGAGCCGCTTCGCGTTCACAGGGCGGTTTGAAGTCGCGAAGATCCTTTCCAATGAGCAGGAGTTGAAATCGCTCATCGGCCGTAGCAACATCCCGATGGCGCTCAAGATCGAACCCGGCTTCGCCGAGCTGCTCCGCAAGGGACAGACCGCGCATTTGCAGGTCATCGTCGACGGGACCAATTCCAACACGGCCCTCATCGCCGTCGGATACGTCAACCAGATCGCCGATCAGTTTTCCCAGGACTACGCGCGCGATCGACTCAATCAGCTGACGCCTGCACTCGCTGCAACCGTTCCGCAGATAACCCTTGAGCAACGACCGTGGTACAACCCCGACCTCAACAGTCAATGGTTTTTCGTCCCGGGAGTTATCGGCAGCATCACGCTTATGATGGTAGTGACCCTGACTGCGTTCGCGATCGTCCGCGAGCGCGAGATCGGCACGCTCGAACAGGTCATGGTCACTCCGATCAGGCCCTTCGAGTTCATTCTCGGTAAGACCATTCCTTTTTTCGTGGTGGGCCTGGCGGACGTGATTCTGGTCGCGGTCGTAGGAACCCTCTGGTTCCAGGTGCCATTTCGCGGCAACGTGCTGGTGCTGCTGCTCGGAGTCGTTCTGTTTCTTCTCAGCACCCTGAACGTGGGCCTGCTCATCTCGACACTCTCATCGACCCAGCAGCAAGCCTTCGTCTTGGGGTTCTTCTTCCTCAACCCGGCTTTCACGCTCTCGGGCTTTGCCTTCCCGATCACGAGCATGCCCAAGGCCATGCAGATGATCACCTACCTCGACCCGCTACGGTATTTTCTGGTCATTTTACGCGGCACTTTCCTGAAAGGCGTGGGCCTCGACATCCTGTGGCCCCAGATGCTGGCGCTCGCCCTGCTGACCTCGATTCTGCTGCTGGTCAGCGTGGCGCGCTTCCGCAAGTCCATGGATTAAGAACCCTCGTTGATGGGCTCGACGACTGCGCGGTTCGCTTCGGGCGACCGGGGCCGCTCCGCTTGTTGACATCATCATTGAAGGCAGGCTATCGCCAGGCGTTCGAAACCACCAATGAATTTGTGCGGATTAAGTTTTGAAGAAAGACAAGGCGGCGAGTTGGCGGACAGTCATCAACCTATCGGTTGATTCGGAAGAAGGTTTCGTCATTTTACGGATTATGTTTGACAAGGTCGCTAGATTACGTCAAACTTCCTGGAAATACGATGAATTACCTTTTTGGGTAGGATACCGAGCGGAGCGATCTGCCGACAGAAACAGCTTAATGCTTGGTCTGTCGCGTATGACTGCCTCGTTTCCGTAATGCGGCCCGCCGGCCAAGCCGCGCCCGACTGCCGAACCCGAGCAAGAGCTGAATTTTCTTTGAAACTTGCGGCGCTGAAAGAACTACGGGCGATTAACGTGCCGCACGGCGGAGAACTGTCGTTATGCACTTGAACGTCAGGGAAGTGTCGAAACTGCTGAAGGTCTCGGAGAAGAAGGTTTACGACTGGATCAACCGCGGAATCCTGCGAGCCGATCGCGTCAATGATCAGTACCGATTGCATCGTAGCGATCTGCTCGAGCGGACGTCCTCGCGCGAAATAGACATCCCCGCGCAGATCTTCGAAGTTCCCTCTTCTGCCGGAGTTTTTATCCCTCGATTGGCCGAGGCGCTGAATGCGGGTGGCATTTTCTATGGACTGCGGGGCGATGATAAGGCGACAGTTCTGCGTGCAATAGTGAACAGCCTGGCGGTGCCGTCGGATACCGATCGAGAATCGCTCGCGCAGCTCCTATTGGCGCGCGAGGCACTTGGTTCGACCGCGATCGGTGAGGGCATCGCCATCCCTCACGTCCGCAGACCAATCTTGTTGAACACCTCCAGTCCGGCGATCTCGCTGTGCTTTCTCGAGAAGCCCGTTGATTTCGGTGCTTTCGACGGTCAGCCGGTCTTCGCTATTTTCCTGCTAATCAGCCCAACCGCCCGCATGCATCTTCATCTCCTGTCTCGGCTTTCATTCGCATTGCACGACTCGCAGTTGAAGGCCGCGCTCGTGCATCGGGCGGCGCGCGACGAAATTCTCGCCGAGTTTGAGCGTGTCGAGCGCGCGATCAAGGAACCGGACCTCGGAGCCGCGGATGACGCCTGAATAATGTCGGCGCTGCTGATAGCGCTGTTGTCCTTTGGCATCGGCGGATTGGGGGCACTGGTCTTCGCAAATCGTGGCCGAGGATCGACGATATGCGGTGTAGGCGGAATCCTGATCGGCTGTATGTGCGGAATTGTTCCTGCTGTGCGCGTGGTGCTTGGCGAACAGTCGCAGTCAATCCGGATGGCGTGGGATGTGCCTTACGGCAGCCTTTTCCTCGAACTTGATCCGCTGTCGGGTTTCTTTCTGATTCCTATTTTTGTGCTGTGCGCACTGGCCGCGGTTTATGGTGCAGATTATCTGGAGGCTTATCGCGGGAGGAAGGCGCTCGCCCCGCCGTGGTTCTTTTTCAATCTGCTCGTCGCCAGCATGGTCGTCGTTATTCTTGCTCGCAACGGTGTCCTGTTCCTGATGGCCTGGGAGATGATGGCGCTGTCCTCGTTCTTCCTGGTGACCTTCGAAGACGAAAAAGAAAGTACGCGGCAAGCGGGATGGATATATCTTGTCGCCAGTCACATCGGCACTGCTTTTCTGCTGGTGCTGTTCGTGCTGCTTGGCAGAGCAAGCGGATCTTTGGACTTCGATCGGTTCTCGGCATCTTCGGGCGCCGGACTTCTGTTCGTGCTGGCGCTGGTCGGATTTGGAACCAAGGCGGGCTTCATCCCGCTGCACGTATGGCTTCCCGAAGCGCATCCAGCCGCGCCGAGTCACGTGTCCGCCGTGATGTCGGCCGTCATGATCAAGACCGGCATCTATGGCCTGGTTCGCGTCATGATGCTTCTGGGCGCTCCTCAGGCCTGGTGGGGATGGGTGCTATGCGGGATCGGTCTCTCCTCCGGGGTAATCGGCGTCATCCTCGCGCTGGCGCAACATGACCTCAAGCGCCTGCTTGCCTACCACAGCGTCGAGAACATCGGCATCATCGCCTTGGGGCTAGGTGTGGGAACGCTCGGACTCCGCGTGGGTCTCCCAGCAGTGGCGGTCATGGGTTTCGCCGGTGCCTTATTGCATGTCCTGAACCACGCCCTTTTCAAGGGAATGCTCTTTCTGGCCGCTGGTAACGTTGTGCACAGCAGTCATACCCGCGAGATCGACCATCTCGGAGGTCTGCTGCGGCGAATGCCACGTACCGGTGTGATCTTCCTGATTGGAGCGGCGGCGATTTCAGGTCTCCCGCCGCTAAACGGCTTCATCAGCGAGTTCCTGATCTATCTCGCGAGCTTCAAAGGAGCGGTGACGCTCGATGGCATCAATAGCGTGCCGATGCTGGCTACGATCGGGGGACTCGCATTGATCGGAGGCTTGGCCGCGGCCTGCTTCACGAAGGCTTTCGGTATCGTTTTTCTCGGTCAACCGCGAAGCCAGCACGCCGAGCAAGCACACGAGGTCGGGCTTGCCATGGTGATCCCCGGTTTCGTACTGGCGGCGGCATGCATATTGATCGGTCTGCTCGGCGCGATCGTAGTGAATTCGATGGCTCCGCTGATTTCGGAAGTGACAGGGCTGTCGGCGACGATCGTGCGTACAAGCCTCTCGACCGCCGCACACTCCGTCGCGTTGGTGAGCATTACCGGTGGGGCGTTGGTCGGGATAGCTACGCTCCTCGCGATAGGCCGCGCGATCGCACTTTCCAAACGATCGGTCTCCACAAATGTGACCTGGGACTGTGGCTATGCCGACCCGTCGCGGCGAATGCAATATACCGCATCGTCGTTCGCTCAACCTTTAACAGACACCTTCGATTTGATGCTGCAAACACGCCGCCGTGTGATCGCGCCGCACGGCTTGTTTCCGAAGAAGGCCAGTTTTGCTACGGAGACTCCCGATCCGTATCAGGAATACATTTTTCGCCCGCTGTTCCGCGCTATCGGCCGCGACCTCTTGCTGCTGCGACCGCTGCAGCAAGGGCAGGTCCAGCTTTACATATTGTATATCGCCGTCACTCTCCTCGTGCTTCTGCTTTGGCAGCTAGCGTAACTCATGAGTCTGCAATCAACATTACCATTGCTGCTTGCGATGGTTCTCGCTCCCCTCATTCAGGGAGTTATCAATCGCACCAAGGCCGTCGCCGCCGGTCGTGTCGGCCAGCCGCTCTTGCAGACCTACCACGACCTCTGGAAGCTGCTACGAAAGGGCGCCGTATATAGCCAGACGACTACGTGGGTCTTCCGGGCGGGACCAGTAGTGGGTCTTGCGTCCATGATCTGCGCCATAGCGCTACTTCCTTTCGGAGCTTTTCCGGCGCTTGCGCCATTCGCGGGCGACCTCGTGATGGTCGCATATCTTTTGGCGCTGGCTCGGTTCTTCACGGTCCTCGCCGCGCTCGATACCGGTTCCAGCTTTGAAGCAATGGGCGCCAGCCGCGAGGTCACATTCTCAGCACTGGCAGAACCCGCTCTTTTTCTGGGCTTGGCCGCGCTGGCCCGGCAGACTGGAGCTCTTTCGCTTACTTCCATGCTCGGATCGGTTTCTACGGCCATGTGGATGAGAGCCGCGCCGGCGCTGGGTCTAACTATTGCGGGCCTGGGTGTCGTATTTCTTGCGGAGAATGCTCGTATCCCTGTGGACGATCCCACCACGCATCTCGAGTTGACCATGATTCATGAAGTTATGGTGCTCGACCACAGCGGTCCTGATTTCGCGATGATCCAGTACGCAGCGGCGCTCAAAATGTGGCTGCTGGGCGCAGTCATAATCGCGATCGCCGTCCCCTGGCATTCAGGCGATCCTATCCTCGACGGCGGCTGCGCGATTGCCGGGATGTTCGGCTTGGCAGTAGTAACCGGACTCATCGAATCCTCGATGGCGCGTTTGCGACTGCTTCGCATAACGCAACTGTTGATCGCCGCCATCGTGCTGTCCGGCCTGGCTCTGGCGCTGGTTCAACGATGAAGAGATGAACCAGTTGGTAAATGCAATCCTGGTCTTCCTGGTGCTAACCGGCTTTCTGCTTCTGGCATCGAGCCGGCTCGTCGCCTGTATCCGCGCCGTTGCAATTCAGGGAATACTGCTGGGTCTTCTGGCCATCGCCGCGCAGGATGGACACCTATCCGTGTTTGGCGTGCTGCTTCCGCTTACCAGCGCCGCGGTCAAGGGCTTCATCCTGCCGTGGCTAATCCTTCGCGCCATGCGCGACGCTGACACTGCCCGCGAGATCGAGCCGCTCATCGGCTACAACCTATCGGTGATTATCGGAGCGGTAGCACTTGGGTTTTCGCTGTGGCTGGGTCAGCGCCTGCCCCTTCCCAACCAACCCACTTCGTTCTTGTTGGTGCCCGCGGCGTTTTTCACGTGCCTGGTGGGCTTTGTGCTGCTAATCACGCGGCGCAAGGCAATTACCCAAGTGCTGGGCTATCTCACTCTGGAGAATGGCGTGTATGCATTCGGGGCCGCAGTTGCGCTGGAAATGCCCATTCTCGTGGAACTGGGCATTCTGCTTGACGTCTTTGTTGGAGTGTTCGTGATGGGCATCGCGATATTTCATATCAGTCGCCAGTTTGATTCTATTGATACCGGGCGGCTCGTAACTCTCTCCGACCGGGTCCCATGATCCTGCTACTTATATTGATTCCGGCGCTGGCAGGAGTAGCGGCATTCTTCATCGGGCGGGATTCGCTGCGCCGCGGGCTCCTTGTGTCCACTGCACTCGTGCAATTCGCATTGAGCGTTGCAACCTGGATACTGCCACCCGCGCCCGCTCTTAGCGGTTGGCTGGCCGAAGACGCACTGGGGCGGCTGTTCCTGACACTCACAAGCCTCCTCTTTCTGGCGTCAAGCTTTTACGCGGTTGCTTACCTGCGCGGAGAGCGCGGTGAGTCGCACTCGGATTTCGAGGAAGGGTTTCTGTTTTCAAACGCACGCGAGGCGAGCTTCACGGGTTGCCTGCTTGTCTTTCTTTCCGCGATGACTCTGGTCACCCTTAGCCAACAGCTAGGACTTCTTTGGGTAGCTATCGAGGCTACAACCCTGGCCAGTGCTCCGCTGATTTATTTCCATCGGCATCATCGCTCGCTTGAGGCGACGTGGAAATATCTGCTGATCTGCTCGGTCGGAATCGCGCTGGCGCTGTTGGGAATTTTCTTCCTTGCGGTAGCCGCCACCAGTCCCGGGACTGCCGCGGTCTCCTTGGTTCTGAAAGATCTGCTTTCTGACGCGCCGCACTTGAATCCGCTATGGCTGAAAGCGGCGTTTGTGCTCATGCTCGTCGGCTACGGTACCAAGATGGGGCTCGCCCCGTTTCACACCTGGCTGCCCGACGCCCACAGTGAGGCGCCTTCGGTAGCGTCGGCGTTGCTTTCCGGTGCTCTGCTCAATTGTGCGTTTCTCGGGATTCTCAGAATCCACCAAGTCTGTGTCGCGAGCGGGTTAGTTGATTTCAGCGAACGGCTGCTGCTGGTTCTCGGCCTACTCTCGATGGCGGTAGCTGCCGTATTCATCACCGGCCAGGTTGACTACAAGCGCATGCTTGCATACTCGAGCGTCGAGCATATGGGCATCCTGGCGGTGGGCGTGGGATTGGGCGGGGCGGGGCTGTTCGGATCGATGCTCCACGTGATCAATCATTCGCTGACCAAGGTGATGCTGTTCATGGTGGCTGGAAACCTTCTGGCCGTTTACCATACGAAGACTGCGAAGAATGTCACCGGAGCTTTGCAGGTCTTGCCGGTATCCGGTCTGCTGTGGGTGTTAGGCTTTCTTGCGATCACGGGCTCGCCGCCATTCGGCCCGTTCCTGAGTGAATTCACGATCCTGAAAGCCGCGCTGGACCAGGGCCGGTCTTTCGTTGCGATTGCTTATCTGATTCTTTTGGCGATCATTCTGGTGGGAATGGCTACGCCCGTGCTTGCAATGGCACAGGGAACTCCGCGCGAAGACATCATTGTCCCGGCAGGCCGGGGTGTTGCGCTGAGTGCGGTCCCGGCGATACTCGGCGCTGCAATTCTGCTGATGGGCATTTACGTTCCTCCGGTCCTGAGTCGGACAATCCATGAAGCCGCGCGCCTGCTTGGTCAGCATTGAAATGGCGACTGCTCTTTCATCATTTCACAATGGCGAAGCAATTCCGCTTCAAAACATTCCCAATCTCTCGATTGCGGAGTTCAGAACCGCGATTCTCTCTGCGGTGAGCAGAACCTGCAGCTTGGCGGCGCTGTTCGGGATGCCCGCCGAGAATGGCCATGTGCGACTGATCGCCGTCGCGGCTGACTCGGTGACGAGTAGCCTCTCGATTCTCAGCACCAAAGTCAGCCAGTCGTACCCATGCCTGACGCTCGAATGCCCGCAAGCTCATTGGTTCGAGCGTGAAATCGCCGAGCAGTGGCAGATTCATCCGCAAGGGCATCCTTGGCTGAAGCCGATTCGATTTCACGCGCCCTACCGGTCGGGCAACAGCTTATCTCCAGCACCAGTCCCGGGGGTGACTGATTTTTTCGCGATGGCCGGACCCGAGGTTCACGAAGTCGCGGTAGGCCCCGTGCATGCGGGAATCATCGAACCCGGCCATTTCCGTTTCCAATGTCACGGTGAGGATGTTTTTCATCTGGAGATATCGCTTGGCTACCAGCATCGGGGGGTTGAACGGGCACTCGTGGGAGGACCCGGCAAGCGAACGATCCATCTGATGGAAACGCTATGCGGCGACACCTCGATCGGACATTCGACTGCGTATTGTGAAGCGATCGAAGCCTTGAGCGGCACCGCGGTTTCAGCCCGGGCGCAAGTGATCCGCGGGGTAGCACTGGAACTCGAGCGTCTTGCAAACCATACCGGCGATCTCGGCGCTCTTTCGGGAGATGTCGGGTATCTCCCGACCGCGGCCTATTGCGGCCGCATTCGCGGAGACTTCCTCAACTTAACGGCGGCACTGTGCGGAAGCCGCTTCGGCCGGGGATTGATCAGACCTGGCGGGGTTGGATTCGATTTGGATAAGCCGCTCGTCGCCAAGCTACAGCAGCAGTTGCAAGCGGCCTTGAAGGATGTCGAGGACGCGCTCGCACTGCTATGGGACGCACCATCGGTCCAGGCGCGTTTCGAGCACACCGGGACGATAACGCGAGAAACGTGTGAGGCGCTCGGGCTGGTTGGTCCCGCGGCGCGCGCCTGCGGGGTTGAGCGAGACATCAGACAAGACTTTCCCAGCGGCATCTTCAGATTCGCGCAGATCCCTATATCTAAATGGCATAGCGGGGACGTCTTTGCGCGGGCTTGGCTGCGATGGCTTGAAATTCAGCGTTCGGGTGCATTCCTAAGAGAGCAATTCGCCTCCGTGCCCGACGGACCCATACTGTCGCCGGCAGGGCCGCTACTCCCCGATCATCTTGTGGTGTCTTTGGTCGAGGGATGGCGCGGAGAAATTTGCCACGTCGCGATCACTGACGCAGACGGGCGCTTCGCACGTTATAAGATAGTCGATCCCTCGTTCCACAATTGGATGGGATTGGCGATTGCAATGCGCAATCAGCAAATCTCCGATTTTCCTCTGTGCAACAAGAGCTTCAACCTCTCATATTGCGGTCACGATCTCTGAGGATTGCCAGTGCCGAGCTTGATACTCACTCGATTCCGTCAGGGCAAACGCACGTTGCCGTTTCCCGAGACCGAACCGGTTCTACCAGAGCGATTCCGCGGCCTACCCGTTCTGGATCAGGCACGATGTCCTTCCGGTTGCACGAGTTGCGCGGATGCTTGCCCGACCGATGCAATTACCAGCGACGGAGATTTGCAAATCGATCTCGGTCGCTGTCTGTTCTGCCCCGAGTGCGCCAACGCATGCCCCCAACGAGCGATCCGTTTCACTTCGCAATATCAACTCGCGACCGGCAATCGGAATGATTTGGTCTTGACCGAAGGAGAAACGCTGCGACTAGCGGGCCGTCTAGCTGAACAGACCCACCGGATCCTTGGCCGCTCTCTCAAACTCCGACAGGTCAGCGCCGGTGGATGCAACGGATGCGAGTCGGACGTTAATGTTCTGAATACCGTAGTGTTCGATCTCGGCAGATTCGGCATTCAGTTTGTGGCGTCCCCACGCCATGCGGATGGACTCCTGATTACCGGCGCCGTCACTCAGAACATGCGCTTGGCCCTCGACAAGACTTACCAAGCCGTGCCCTACCCGAAAATTGTAATCGCGGTGGGCGCTTGTGCAATTTCAGGCGGTCCATTTCGCGATCATCCCGAGGTTCTCAACGGCTCAGACAGCATCGTTCCGGTAGATCTTTACGTCCCTGGCTGTCCGCCACACCCCGTGACAATCCTTGACGGCCTCTTGCGCCTCATCGGGAAAATTAAAGAATCTCGAGCTACACCCTCTAGCTGACATAAGCGCGACACCGCGAGATTTTCCCTGCGCGATCGTCAGTCCGCGCCGGCGCAGTGCTCACGGTCGCGGCCATGCGACGGGGTGGCCGGCGAAGGTCAGGACGCGCGCGAGATGCTCGGGGTTAAGGCCGTCGCAGAGCTGCGCAACCCACAGGCAGAAATCGATCAGATCCCGGTCGATCTGATCTTCGGGCGGACGCGGCTCGTAGCGGTTCCAGAAGCCGTAGACCATCGCCATTGACGGCCGACCGCGCCCCAGGTCCGCGAGTTCGAGCGCGTACAGATGGCCGCTCTTCGATCGCCAGTAAACCCGGCCCGCGCGCTTGCCCGCCGCACGTTCGAGCGATTCGGCCACTTCAGGCCGTGTGTCCAGTTCCTGCTCCCAGAGGATCGGGTCGGCGCGCAAGCCGGCCAGTTCGTCCGCGCTCGGCGTCACGAAGTTCATAAGCGATTCCCCGCCGTCCGATTCAGAAACGGGATGATTGCGGCGACCAGGTCGGGTCCGCGGTCGTCCTGGAGAAAATGCGAGGCCCGCTCGAACAGGATCGGCCCCTCCGCGTGCGGCATCAGCTCCTTCAAATGATTGGCGTACTCGATCGGGAAGACGGCGTCCTCCTGCCCCCACAGCAGGATGGTCGGCGTACGCCCCAGCTCGGGCAGGCGGCGCTGGATCATCGTCATGTCGGCCCACCCGCGGTCGCCCTCGCGAAGCGGGATCGTCCTGGGCCAGGTAAGTACGACGTGATCGGAATCGGGTTCGTCGAAGACGTGATGATAGCCCCGCTTCTCCGCGTCCGTCATCCCGCGCACGGTTATCGCCGACGGTCCCGCATGGGAAAGCACATTGAAGCGCTTCATCAGGAGCTGGCCGATTAGGGGCGCATGCCAAGTCGTCCACGGGAGCGGCGACTGATGGAACTTGCCGGCGTAATCGGTGTAAAGCCAGGTGTTCATGAGGACCAGCGCGGCGAGTCGATCGAGTCTTTGCAGAGCCGCTCCCACGCCCTGCGGGCCGCCCCAGTCCTGTCCGACGATCACGAAGCCGCGCAGATCGAGCTGGTCGATTAGCGAGACCAGGTCGGCGATATGATGCGCCAGCGTAAGCGCGGCATCGACGCGCGGATGGTCGGAGTAGCCCGACCCGATCCAATCGGGAACAACGGCGCGGTAGCCCGCTTTAACCAGCGGGTCGATGAAGTCGCGGTAGAGAAATCCCCACGTGGGATTTCCGTGCAGGAGGATCACGGGCCGCGCGTCACGGCTCCCCTCGTCAACGTAGGCCATGTTGCGGCCGTTGACGCGCAGCGTTTTCTGCTCCCATGGGAAGAGCTCTCGAAGCCATGCAGGCTTTTGCTTCATGGCGGATGAAACCGGAATTTCCATTTTGAGCCTCCGATTTCAATTAACCCACAGCGATCGGTCCCTTTGCCGAGGCTCCCGCGCGCTCGAAATACTCAGCCGCGGCGCGAAACGCACCCGCCGCGCGCTCGAACGTGTCGAAGGTCGCCAGTCCCCGCTCGCGCGCAAGCGCGGCTGCGTCGGCCGCGACTGCGGCCCGCCGGTCGGGCACCACATGTTGCGATTCGACCGCGATCGCGAATGGCTTGTGCGCGCGCTGTGCGAAGCGCGCGAGTCGATCCAGCAAAGGGATGGTGTCTTTGGCGTCGATTGGGCGTCTGGGACCGCCAAACCCCAGTCCCGGCCTGACCTCCATCACGATCGCGTCGATAACCGGATCGCGGTCGAGAATGTCGAGTACGCGATCGACATTATCCTGGCCGCCGGCCGTGCGAGGTCCGAGCGTCCACGAGGCGTCAAGCGGATTGCGGTAGCTGCCGCCGATCACCTGGAAGAAGCTCTTGAACTCGGCGTACGAAGCTTCCGACAAGGCCGGAACTTCGAGTCCATGACTTGCAAATGTGTCGCTGATCACCACCGACTGTCCGCCGGTCATCGCGACCAGCGCCATCCCGCGGCCCCGCACCGGCCGCGCGCGGGTCAACAGCTCCATCGCGTCCAGCATCGGCTCGAGCCCCGCCACTTCGACCGCGCCACTCTGACGCATCGCCGCACGCCATACGGCCGCCGGGGTCGCAAGCGATCCGGTGTGCGAAAATGTCGCGCGGGCGCCCGAGTCCGTAACGCCGCCTTTCCAGACCAGCACCGGGACCCGCGCCGTGGCGCGTTTCAGGCTCTCGAAAAAGCGCCGTCCGTCGCGTACTCCCTCCACATAGATGCCGACCGCGCGCGTCGCGGCGTCGGAGGCCATCACGTCGAGGTAGTCCGCGGCCTCCAGCACCAGCGCATTACCGAACGACGCCGACATGCTGACCTTGATTGCGCGTCCCGGAGCTTGCATGCAGAAACTGATTGCGTGCGTTCCGCTCTGCGAGATGAAGCACACGTCGCCCGGTTCCCCCGCGAGCAGACTCCCGGAATTGAGCAGCCCCAGCCCCGGGTTGCACAGGCCCATGCAGTTGGGCCCGACCAGCGCGATGTCCGAGCGTGAAGCGACCTTCTTCAGCTCCGCTTCGAGTTCCACTCCGATTGGATCGCCGGTTTCGGAAAAACCGGCGGTGAAGAATCCGATGCCTGCGACCGCGGCCCCGGCGCATTCGGCAAGCGTCTGCGGTGCGATCTTTCGCGGAACGGACGCGATTGCGTAGTCGATCGGTTCCCCAATCTCGGACACGGTGCGGAAGTTCTTGATGCCAAGCGCCTCGATCGCGGCGCCGTCCTTTGCGTCGGGCTGCACCGAAAAGCGCTTGCCTTTGAAGTTATCGAGCGCACGGAGCCACATGAAATCGCGCGAGGCGCGATCGCCGATCACAATCGCAGTGCGCGGCTTGAGGGCGCGCCGGAGGTTTTCCTGGCGGCGAGCTTGAAGTGCCGCCGCTTCTGCGGCCGGCAAATCCCCGTGCGCGGCCTCTTTGACCTCGTGCTCGAGCAGAATGCGGGCGTCGAGCACGCTCAGCCCCGACGCATAAGCGGCGATCGGGTTCAGGTCCATTTCCCTGATTTCCGTGCGCCGCGCGGCGAACTCGGATATCCGGACCAGCAATTCCGCGATCGCGTCGCGATCAACCGCCGCTTGGCCGCGCACGCCGTCAAGCAGCGCAGCGCCGCGCAGCTCCGCGAGCATCGCGCGCGCCTCGCGCTTATCGATCGGCGCGATCCGGACCGCGGTGTCCTTGAGCACTTCAACGAACACTCCGCCCAGACCAGCCATCACCATCGGACCGAACTGGGGATCGCGCACGATGCCTGCGAGCAGTTCCGGTCCCGCCGCCGCCATGGCCTGCACCGCGACGCCTTCGAATCGCGCGTCGGGAGCCTTTTGCGAGAGATTTGCGCGAATGCGCGCGAAGGCCTCGCGCACTTCCACCTTCGAAGCGAGACCCAGCGCGACGCCGCCGACGTCGCTCTTGTGCGTAACATCGGGCGAAAGCACCTTGAGCACCACGGGGAAGCCGCGCCGCTCGGCCGCCGCCGCGGCTTCGTCGGCGCTGCGGGCCGGCTCGGGCATTTGGGTTGCGATGCCGATCGCTTCGAGGATCCGCTTGGATTCGATTTCCGAAAGCGCACTGCGGCGTTCGGCCGCGGCGCGCGCGATAGTTTCATCGACAATCTTTGTGTTCACAACTTCCGACTTATAAGCGAGAGTTTGGGTTGATAAGAATCCGTGTAGCCTACCGATCTTTTGTATTAGTTGATTAAATTAGTTCAGGTCGCATTTGCAAGCGCGATCGCCTCATTGCTTGGGATCGGCGCGATGGCTTCGGGCGCCTTCGCATCCAGTCAAGATGCGCGGCTAATGTGGCTAACCTAGATTTTTCGTCGCCTGGAGCCTTGCTTCGCGCAAGCGCGACAAGTATGGTGCGCCCTTAGTCGACTAAATCAATGGATTTACTTATGTTCGTGAAGGTCCATGGAGGGGACCAGGAAATGAAGGCAAGACTCGTGATGTTGGTCGTCGGATTTGCATGCTCACTAATGGCCATTCCTTCGGTCGCTCGGGCGGGTTCGAGCTCGGCGAAGGTGACTGCGACGCAGCTCCAGAAAGTGCTCGACCGGCTCGACGCCGTCGAGCAGCAGAATCGCGACCTGCGCACCCAGGTGCTGGAGTTACAGCAAAGGGTTCAGCCACTTGCCGCTGCGACGCCATCGGTGAAGGAAGAGGTGAGGGCTCAAGTCCAGCAGCAGGTGGCCCCCCTTGCACAACAGGTCACCGCAATCACGACGGCCCAACAGGAGCTTCCCTTCGGCGTGGGTTTCCGCGTCGGATACTCGGAATCGCCTTACGGGATGCCGGGCGGACTCCGCTACAGCGCCTTTCTCAACTATCGTCTGCTCACTGAGGAGGACGGAATCCCTTTCGGAGACATAAGCGGCGAGCTTGAAGCCGCGCTGGTCAAGGGCGGTGGCGCGACGACGGTGAACAATCTCGGGACCATCTTGAATCCTTCAATTGGCGCGCAAAAGACCTGGGTCGACACTGTCGAGATTCAGCCGACCGTACAATACCACCTGAACCTTGCTTCGGCGGGATTTCCGGCGCTCGCGCAACTCAAGCCTTACGTTCTCGCCGGTCCGGGTATTTGGATCAGCATGCTGAGCACGCCGGTGGTCAACCGCGCAAAGGGAGCGGGTCAGGGCTTCCGCGCTACCGACGCCGACACTCAGGCGGGCGGCGTTTTTGGGTTCGGAGCCAAGTACAGCCTCGCCGGTCTGTCGCTGCCTCCAATCCAGCGCATCCTCAACCGGATTTCGGTTGGTACCGAATATCGTTTCAACCTGCTCGCCAACGGATGGGGGTTCAACCAGTACACGGGCTCTGTCCAGTTCGGGTTCTAGCCAGGAGTAACTGCGATGGACCGTGGCCGCGGAGAGATAAATGACCACATCACTGCGCAAGGGCAGGCCCCTCCTGCAGGAGCGGAAAACATGAGTACGCAAAGAATCTTTCAAGAGAATTCGTATTCGATCGGACGCACGCCGCTGGTCAAGCTGAACCGCGTTACCGACGGCGCCAAGGCCACAGTGTTGGCGAAGATCGAGGGGCGTAATCCGTCCTATTCGGTCAAGTGCCGCATCGGGGCGGCGATGATCTGGGACGCGGAGCAGAGGGGCTTGCTTAAACCGGGCCAAGTGATCCTCGAACCGACCAGCGGCAACACCGGCATCGCGCTGGCGTTCGTCGGTGCATCGCGCGGATACAAGGTGTTGCTGACGATGCCCGATACGATGAGCGTGGAGCGGCGCCGCGTGCTGTTTGGTCTGGGCGCCGAGTTGGTTCTGACCGAGGGGGCCAAGGGTATGCCAGGTGCGATTGCCAAGGCGCAGCAGCTCCTGGACTCCGACCCGCAGCGGTATTTCATGCCTCAGCAGTTCAAGAATCCCGCCAATCCTGCCATTCACGAGAAGACCACGGGGCCGGAAATCTGGGACGACACCGAAGGCGCCGTCGATATTTTTGTCTCGGGTGTTGGCACCGGCGGCACGATTACAGGCGTGTCCCGCTTCATCAAGAAGACCAAGGGCAAGCAAATCATCTCGGTTGCTGTCGAGCCGAAGGAAAGCCCGGTTATCACGCAGAAACTTGCGGGCCAGGAACTCAAGCCTGGTCCGCATAAAATCCAGGGCATCGGCGCCGGCTTCATTCCTGAGACGCTGGATCTGTCGTTGGTTGACCGTGTCGAGCTGGTGGATAGCGAGGAAGCAGTAGCCTTTGCACGGCGCTTGACTCGCGAGGAAGGCATGCTCGTCGGCATTTCGTCCGGCGCAGCGGTAGCAGTGGCTGTACGGCTCGCAAAGCAGCCCGAGTCAGCCGGTAAAACCATCGTCACCGTGCTGCCCGACGCGGGCGAGCGATACCTGTCCACGGTGCTCTACCAGGAGTGGGCCTGAAAATCCGGGAAAATTAAAAAAGGCTGGTGGACACCTGTACGGTGAACCGACGAAGCCCTTGGGACTGACGAACAAGCATAAGCGAAGGAGATCCTGAAGTGTCAGACAACACAGCCAGCTACGGACTCGCCACCCAAACGTTACGCGCCGGCCAAGTGCCGGACCCCACCACGACGGCCCGCGCCGTCGGCACAACGCAGGCCGCTTGACGCGAGACTATCCAGAAACGTTACTTATCTTATAAAGTCACACAAATGATCGAATCCATCGATTGGGGAAGGTAATGGCAGACAGCAATCCCAACTATCGGCTGGGCACGCTTGCGCTTCACGCCGGACAGCAGAAGGATCCCACCACCAACGCACGCGCCGTGCCGATCTACGCGACCTCGTCGTATTTGTTCAACGACACGGAGCACGCATCGAACCTGTTCGCGCTCAAAGAGTTCGGCAACATCTACACGCGCTTGATGAACCCGACCAACGACGTCTTGGAGAAGCGACTGGCTGCCCTCGAGGGCGGCGCCGCAGGACTCGCTTTTGCTTCGGGCCAGGCTGCAATCAACGCCGCCATCCTCACCATCGCCCACAGCGGCCAAAACATCATCTCGGCCACCAGCCTGTATGGCGGTACGTGGACCCTGTTCACGCAGACGTTCAAGCAGCTCGGCATCGAGGTGCGTTTCTTCGATTCCGCCAAGCCGGAGGAAATCAGCCGGCTGGTGGACGACAAGACGCGCCTGGTTTACTTCGAGACGCTGGGTAATCCAAAGAATGACGTCCCGGACTTCCGCAAGCTCTCGGACGTGGCCCACAGTCACGGCCTGCCGGTGGTCATAGACAACACTGTCATGACGCCGTGGCTGTACCGGCCCATCGAAGACGGGGCCGACATCATCGTTCACTCCACCACCAAGTTCATCGGCGGGCACGGGACGCACATCGGCGGGGCGATCGTCGATAGCGCGAAGTTCAAGTGGGGTGACAACCCGAAGAAATGGCCCGAATTCTGCGCGCCCAGCCCGTCGTACCACGGGATGGTGTTCGAGGAGGCGCTGCGGCCCATCGGCAATATCGCCTACATCCTCCACATCCGCACGCACTGGCTGCGCGATACCGGCGCGTGCATGAGCCCGTTCGCGGCGTTTCTTTTCCTCCAGGGGCTCGAGACGCTGCACGTGCGGATGCCCAGGCACTGCGAAAACGCATTGAAGGTCGCCAAGCATCTGGAGCAGCATCGATCCGTGGATTGGGTGAACTATCCCGGTCTGCCAAGCCACAAGGACTACCAGAACGCCCGCAAGTACCTGCCCAAGGGCCAGGGCGCCATCATTGGGTTCGGCATCAAGGGCGGCCGTGAGGCCGGCGTGAAGTTTATCAATAACGTCAAGCTGATGAGCCACCTGGCCAATATCGGCGACGCCAAGACGCTGGTTATCCATCCCGCCTCGACGACGCACTCGCAGCTCACGCGCGAGGAGCAGTTGAAGACCGGGGTGACGCCCGAGTACGTTCGCCTGTCAGTGGGGATCGAGGACATTGAGGACATCATCGAGGATCTCGATCAGGCGCTGGCAGCTTCGCAAGGGTAAACGAGCCGGTGGATAGACGTGCCACGCAGCCGCTCGCCCATCAGGCGAAGGTGGGGCAGGGCGATTTCGATAGCAGCGACGCGGTCCGTTCCGCAGCGCCGCTGCTGCATGCCAGGCAGGTCGCCTTCGACACTCCGCTCAAACTGGAACTCGGCGGCGAACTGCCGTCGGTCACCGTCACTTACGAGACCTACGGGCGGCTAAACGAGGCCGGCGACAACGCCGTCCTGATCTGCCACGCCATCAGCGGCGACTCGCACGTGGCCCGGCACGACGACGCGGATTTTCCCGGATGGTGGGATATCGTCGTGGGACCGGGCCGGTTCATCGATACCGACCGCTATTTCGTCGTCTGCGCCAACATCCTCGGCGGATGCCGCGGCACTACCGGCCCCAACAGCATCAACCCGGCGACCGGCCATCCGTATGCGGCGGACTTTCCCACCGTCACGATTGCGGACACCGTCGAAGTGCAGCGACTGCTGATCGACCACCTCGGCGTGGGCAGGCTGCTGGCGGTGATCGGCGGCTCGATGGGCGGTCATCAGGCGATCACCTGGGCAATCCGCTATCCCGAACGGGTACGCGGATGCGTGGCGATGGCGACCTCGCCCCGGCTAACCAGCCAGGCGCTGGCGTTCGACGTAGTCGCGCGCAATGCGATCATGCACGACCCGCACTATCACGGCGGGCGATATTACGGAGAGCAGGGGCCGGCGGTGGGCCTGGCGTTGGCGCGGATGCTTGGGCACATCACGTACCTGTCGCGCGAATCGATGACCGCGAAATTCGGCCCGAGCCGCCTGCGTCCGCGGCAGGTCGCCACTGCGTTCGAAAAAAAGTTTTCGGTCGGCGCTTACCTGGGTTACCAGGGCGACAGATTTGTCGAGCGGTTTGACGCCAACAGCTACGTCACGCTGTCGATGATGATGGACATGTTTGACGTGGGCGATACCCCTGAGGCGCTGCAGGCGGCGCTCGCGCCATCAAAGTGCCAGTGGCTGGTGGTGAGCTTCAGCAGCGATTGGCTGTTCCCGCCCGAAGAGGGCCGCGAGATCGCCGACGCCGTGCTGGCGCTGGACAAGCCCGTTTCGTATTGCGAGGTTACCAGCCCCAGCGGCCACGACGCGTTCCTCCTCGCCGACAGTGTCGAGACTTACGGCGGGATGGTCCGCGGCTTCTTTGCCAATCTATCCGGGACGCCGAAGGTCGTCGAACCTAATGAGAAGCCGGCGCCACCGCCATCATCCGGCACATTTTTTCAGGGCGACCGCGTGGACCTCCGAATCCTGGTGGACCAGATTCCGCTCGACAGCAGCGTGCTGGACCTGGGATGCGGCAGCGGCCAACTGATGTCCGAACTCGTCGCCAGGGGCCACTCCCGCGTGGTGGGCGTCGAGGTGGACGAGAAGGCCGTTCTCGCGTGCGTATGCCGCGGACTGAACGTCATCCATGCTGATCTCAACCGCGGATTGACCGGCTTTCGCGATGGGCATTTCGACGTGGTAGTGCTCTCGCAGGCCTTGCAGTGCATCGACGACACCAAAGGCATCCTGCGCGAGATCACCCGCGTCGGTGGGTTTGGCATCGTCAGCTTTCCGAATTTCGCGTATCGCAAGCTGCGGGAGATGTATTACGAACTGGGCCGCGCACCGAAGCTACCGGGGCTTTATGGCTACGAATGGTACGACACACCGAATCGTCGATTCGCTTCGATCGTCGATGTTCGGGAGCTCTGCCATGCAATCGGCGTTCGGGTGCTGCGCGAGATCTGCCTCAACAGCGAATCAGGTCAGGAAGTCCACGACGACCCGAACCTGAACGCCGACATCGCAATGTTCTTCATCAGCGGCTGAGGCGCCGCGCTGGCGCCCGTTCAGATCCCGGCGCCTTCATCGAACTCCTCGCTGCGCACCTGCGCCTGCGTGATGTTGCTTCCGGGCGGCACGCTGCGCGTGAGCCAGACGTTGCCGCCGATGGTCGAGCCGCGGCCGATGGTGACCCGGCCGAGGATGGTCGCGCCGGCATAGATCACGACGTCGTCTTCCACGATGGGATGCCTGGGGATGCCTTTGATCAGCGTGCCGTCTTCGCCAACCGGAAAGCTCTTCGCCCCCAGCGTGACGGCCTGATACAAGCGCACCCGCCGGCCGATGATTGCCGTCTCTCCGATGACCACGCCGGTGCCGTGGTCGATGAAAAAACTCGCGCCGATCTTCGCCCCCGGGTGGATATCGATACCGGTTGCCGAGTGCGCAAGCTCTGCGATGATGCGGGCGAGCAGAGGGACACCCAGGAGATAGAGTTGGTGAGCGAGGCGATGGTGGGTGATGGCCCAAATGCCCGGGTAGCAGACCCGTACCTCTTCGACGCTCTTGGCCGCGGGGTCTCCCTGGTAGGCAGCCAAAATATCGTTTTCGAGCAACGCACGCACCTTCGGCAGACATGCGGCAAACTCGCGTGTTATCCGGATCGCCTGCCGCGCTTGATCGCGACTGCTCTGGTCCGGTTGCCGGGATGCAAATTGCAGTTCCAGGCGCACCTGGTTGACCAGCGAACGCAGCGCCGCATCGAGCGTCTGCCCGACAAAGTAATCGATACCCTCGTCGGTAAGATCCGGCAGAACGAAGTGCGTGGGAAAAAGCGCCGCGAACAGGCCGTCGACGATGCGCGCCACTGCCTTCCTCGATGGCAGCGGGGCGGCCTGCTCGCGTTTGCCTCCCGCTTGCGATCCAGCGCGGGAGGCGCGCAGCTCGGCGACGATCGTGTCAAGGTTCCAATCCGAGCCTGCAATCCCGCCGTTACCGTCTTCCTCATCTCGCGAGTTCAATTTCCCGCTCCATCAGCTATCAAAGAGACCCTCAAACAGGGCGGTACTCAGGTACCGCTCGCCGGAGTCGGGCAGTATGACGACGATCGTCTTGCCCGCGTTCTGCGGACGTTTGGCTATCCGCGCGGCCACCGCCACCGCGGCCCCGCTCGAAATACCCGAGATTATCCCCTCCTCGCGTGCGAGGCGCAGCGCGTATTGGATCGACTCCTCGTTGGTAGCCGGTTCGATTTCGTCAACCAGTGAGAGATCCAGGACTTCCGGCACGAATCCGGCGCCGAGACCTTGAATCTTATGGGCGGAGGGCTTGAGCGGCTCACCCGCTCGAAACTGCTTGAGCACGGGACTCGCGGACGGCTCGACGGCGACCGAAATAATTGGCTTTCCTTTGGTGCCCTTGATGTAGCGCGAGACTCCGGTGATGGTGCCGCCGGTGCCCACCCCTGACACAAAAATATCCACGGCGCCTTCGGTATCGTCCCATATTTCCGGCCCGGTCGTCTTCTCGTGAATCGCGGGATTCGCAGGGTTCTTAAACTGCTCTAGAAGAACGTAGCGATCAGGCGCCGACGCCTTGATTTCCTCGGTCTTCGCGATCGCTCCGGTCATGCCCTTTGCCCCCTCCGTGAGCACCAGCTTCGCGCCGTACGCGATCAGCAATTTGCGACGCTCGATACTCATCGTTTCGGGCATCGTTAAAATCAGCGGGATATTACGGGCCGCGGCGACGAAGGCGAGCGCAATCCCCGTGTTTCCGCTGGTCGCCTCGACGAGTTCCTTGCCGGGTCCCAGCAGCCCACGACGTTCGGCATCCCAAACCATCGCAGCGCCGATTCGGCATTTGACGGAATAGGCGGGGTTGCGCCCTTCAATCTTCGCAAGCACCGTAACCGGGGCTCCGTCGATGATACGGTTGAGCCGTACCAGCGGTGTGTGCCCGATGGATTGTGAATTGTCGTCGTACCAACGCGGCATGAGGTCCTCCTTACAGGCTGGGGCCCGCTCAGCGCGCGGCGCCATCCGATAAATCTACCCTTAACATTTATACTTAACCAATTTTGACACAAAAACTAATAGTTATTCGCTTGGCAGAGCTGACTCAAGCTGGCCCAGCTAGATAATCTTCCCCCTCGTACTAGGTACTTTTCGCCTGCGATCCGGGTGATTTTCCGATTCACCTCCCCGCTCCTTTGCTTCAACGTGGATAGCAATTGGCACGCATAGCTCGCACAGAAAATTCGTTGCGTAGCGAAGCCAGCCAGGGATCGGAAAGAGGCAGTTGTCGACTCTGTCAAATAATGGTCACGCGCCCGTTGCAACCGTCGAGTCGGCTGCGAACGAGGGAATCCGCTCGAGAATGCAGGCGGTTCAATGGGAGCAGGGACTGCACATGGAGGCGCTGGCCAATCTTGCGCACGAACTTCGTTCGCCGCTGCAGGCGATCCTCGGCTATCTCGACATCCTGCGCGACGAGTTGAGCGAAGCAATCGGCAGCCGCCACCAGCAAATTATCGAGCGCATGAATGCCAACGCGCACGATCTGGCGCAAACGGTCGAAAACGTGATGGACTTTTCAGTCGCGGACGCGATGGCTGAGGCGGCAGACGAAGAGGAAATCCGCCTCCACGATCTGATTGGAGACCTCGCTCCGGCGCTCGAGGCTGCCAACGATTCCAAGGGTTTGGAAATCAGATTCGATCTCGAAGCCGCGCCCACTGTCTTTCGCTCGCGGCGGCGGGCAATCAAGTCGATTTTGGTCAACCTCGCGGTCAACGCGATCAAGTTTACCGATCGAGGCAGCGTCACCATCGCGATTCGCCGGGCTGTAACATCCCAACTCGGCTCCGCAGTCGAACTGGAAGTCCGTGACACGGGACCCGGTATCGAGGCCGAGATGGTCGCGCAGGCATTCAAACGCTGCGCTCAGCTTTCGCACTCGAGTATCCGCAGTCACCGCGGAATGGGCCTGGGCCTCGCCGTTGTTCAGCGCAATGTGGAAACGCTCGGCGCAAAGATTATCGTCAGGACCGCGCCCCGGCAGGGCTCCACCTTCGTCGTCACGATTCCGATCGCGCACCCAATTGCCGAAGTTCCTCATCCGATCCACGCCTAAGCGACCGGGCCAAGAGCCTGCGGACGCAGTGCCGACCCACGACGATTTCTGAATGAAAATTTGCGTCGCGCGAGCGAGGCGTGCTTAGCGGTAGTGGCGCATCAGGCCGACCACGACGCCGCGAATCGCCAGGTCGCCCTCGCCGACCATAATCGGTTGCATCGCGGAGTTGGCCGGCTGCAGCCGGATCTGTCCGCCCGATTCGCGGTAGAACTTCTTGACCGTCGCCTCGTTGCCGATCAGTGCGACCACCGTCTCGCCATTGTCGGCGCTGTCGCGGCCTTCGACGATTATGTAATCGCCGTCGCGGATGCCGTCTTCGATCATCGAGTCGCCCTTCACCCGCAGGCAAAATGTATCGTCGCGCCGGATGAACTCGTCGGGCACGCTGATGGTTTCGTTGTTCTCGACCGCCTCGATCGGCGCGCCCGCCGCAACGGTGCCGAGCAATCGGATCGCCTTGGCCGCTTCATGCTTCTCCGGCAGCGCGACCTCGAGCGCCCGGCTGTGATTGTGCTGGCGCTTGATAAACCCCTTCTGCTCGAGGTTGTGCAGATGCTTGTGCACGGTGGCGAGCGACGACAACCCGAAGTATTGGCCGACTTCGGCCAGCGTGGGTGCGTAGCCGTGTTCCCTGATATAGTCGTTCAAGTAGTCGATTAGCTGCTTCTGCCGCTTAGTCAGCGTCGCCATTGGGTCTTCTCCCGCTCCACTTGTGCGATGGCAGATGATGGCGAAAATCAGGCGAAGATGCAAGCGCGGGAATCTCAATGATGCAGGGACGGTTTCGCCGTCTCGACGCAGCGCATAATCTCAACTACGGCCTGAATCCGATGGCGAAACTGCGAATCCAATTCGAAAACGGCGATCCCGAAAAACTGATCGAGTTCGACCCTGCCAAGGCGCCGTTTCATCACGACGGCAAGCCGGGCTCGATACTCGACGTGATGCTGGGTCACGGCGTCCATCTCGAGCATGCATGCGGCGGCAATTGCGCGTGCACGACCTGCCACGTGATCGTGAGGCAGGGATTCAACAAGCTCGGCGAGTCCAGCGAGCAGGAGGAGGACTTGCTCGACAAGGCGCCGGGGCTCACTCCGACTTCGCGGCTGGGATGCCAGGCCGTCATCGAGGATCCCGACGTGGAAATCGTCGTCACAATTCCGCGCTACACGATTAACCAGGTCAGCGAGGCGGCCGAGGAATGACGGCCGATCCGCTCCCCGCCGGTGCAGGCAAGCGCGCGACGCTGAAGGCCCGCGTCGAGAAGATTTTCGATCACGCATCGGACACCCGCTCGCTTTTTCTCTCGCTCGCCAGCGGCAAGCATCTGCGATTTATCCCCGGCCAGTTCATCTCGATAACGATTCCGCTCGGCGACGAAACCCGCTCGCGTCCCTACTCGATCGCGTCGGACCCCGAAGAGCGCGGCGCATTCGAGATTTGCTTCAATCGCGTCGCGGGCGGGCGCGGAGTCGGATGGATGTTCGAGCAGCGCGTCGGCGACACGATCGATTTCAGCGGGCCGTTCGGCGCCTTTACGATCGATCGCGCGCCAGCGGCGGAAGCGGGCTTTATCGCGGAGGGAACAGCGATCGCGCCGATTCGCCCGATGCTGAAGCGGGCGCTCGCCTCATCGTCGCGCGAAGGTGCGCCGCCGAAGATCCATTTGATTTACGCGGCGCCGGATCGCGAGCATCTCCTGTACGCCGGCGAACTCGACGAGTTCGCGCGGACCGCGCCGAATTTTTCGTACGAGACCGTGATCGCGCCTCCCGAAAAAATCTACGATCGTTTGTTCGAGTTGGCGCAAGCTCGATGGGTCATCGGCGACGCCGATCGCACGCGCCAGTTCTATATCTGCGGCGTCGGCAAGGGCGTGATCCGATTGCGCGACCTGATCCGTGGGGCAGGCTACGAGCGCCGCGCCGTGCACTACGAGCAGTGGTGATGCAGGGGTGACCCCTGCACCCAATGTTAAGAAAAGATGCGGGCTTCGCCCTGTTAGGAGGGTTAAGGGGGGAACCGAAGTTTTCAACATCCCGCTAGGGCGCGAACCTGGAAAGCAAACTAACCGCACCTAGGCGCCCGTCGATTCTGACGCCGCGCGCAATCGTCCCCTCGCGCTCGAGCCGGCGCGCCGCCCCTTCGACCAGGGCGCGATCGATTCCGAGCAGCCGCGCGATCGCGCGCTCACTACCAAACGCCGCGGTCTCGAAATATTTGCCGACGATTGCGTACGCCGCCTGCGTCCGCGTGAGCGTCCGGGCTTGTGCAATCGCGTCGGGCCATCGATGCTCCATCGTGTCCCACACGTAGCTGAACGGGTCGGCGCGCTCATCCACTTTGAGCGCGAGAAATTTTTCCTGCAGCTCCGCCATCGCACGGTCGAAAACCGCCCGGCGCGACGGTTGCGCGTAGCCGCTCGACAGCTTGAGCACGCGAGTCTCGGCCGCGCCTCGCTTGGACAGAGCGTCCATCACCAGTTTGCCGCAATGCGATAGTCCGCCGCGTTCGTACAACTTCCGATAGCCGCCCGGCTCGATGCGAACCTTAAGAAACGCGCCGAGCATCTCGCGCGCGATGAAGCTCGGGCGTCGCGCGATCGCTTTGCCGTAATAAACCGCGCGGCGATCCGGCAACGCTTCCTTAATCCGCCACGTCATCCCGATCGCGTAGTCGTGCTGGATGTGCTCCGGCATCCCGGGTTCGCGCGTTCCAGCGATCGCCTCACGCAGGCACGGCACACCCATCCCGGCCGTGAAGCCGGTGCAGAAGCCGACCTCGTCGATGAATTTGAGCGCGCTCTTCTCGCCGGTCACGCGCCGCGACGCAGCGCGCCTGAAGTGAAAGTCGCGATGGCGCTCGAGCGCGTCGAGAATCCGCGGATCGTCAACCACCGCAGCAGCGGTCATCGGGGAATTCGCTCGACGCAATCCGCCAAGATTCGGCGGTAGTTGATCTTCACCGCGAGTCCGCGCGTGATTCCTTCCAGCCCGACCAGAGCGCGAATCAGAAAAACGCTGTGGGCGGGTGATTTGTAGAGCCGATTCTCGAGCGCAAGCTCGCCGACCTTGGCGGCCTTGCCGACGGTATCGTATTCGAGCGGATCGACGGCGCGATCCACTCTCATCGGCTCGAACAGGATGTGGATGATTCGCACCATCGGCGCCGCATCCTGATCGCGATCGAGGTAACCCAGCTTGACCATCGCCGCCGCCAGCGATTTGTCGTCGCCGCTGAGAATCGCGCGCGCGACTTGCAGGTGCGCCTTGCGCACCGGTTCCGGGAAACGCCGAATCGAGCCGAAGTCGAGCACGCCCAGGCGCGGATGATGGCTCACCAAATAGTTGCCCGGATGAAAATCCGTGTGCAGCATTCCGAATTCAAGAATCTGGCGCCACGCGAACTGGTGAATCTTGATCGCGACCCATTGACGCAGCTCGAAATCGACCTCGGGCCCCATCACGTCCGCCAGCGGATAGCCCTCGACATACGTCATCGTCAGCACGCGGCGCGAGCTGAGCTCCTTGATGAAGTGCGGAATCATGATTTCGCGGTCCGCGCCGAGGCGCCGGCCGAACTCGACCATGTTGCGCGCTTCGTTCACGTAGTCGAGCTCTTCGCGCAGGCGTTGCTCGAGTTCCTTGTACACAGCGCCGGTGTCGATTTGCTGGCGCATCACGTCATGGCCGAGCGCCTGCAACGTGCGCAGCAGCAGTTTGAGATTGCCCAGGTCCTGTTCGACGGTATCCTCGACGCCCGGATACTGAATCTTGACCGCGACATCGATACCGTCGCGCGTGACGGCACGATGCACCTGTCCGAGCGACGCGGCGGCAAACGCGGTCTGGTCGAAACTCCTGAAGAGCGCTTCGGGCCGCTTGCCAATCTCGCTGTGAATCTGTTCCGAGATAGTCGCGTAGCTCATCGGCTGCACGCTCGATTGCGTCACCCGCAGCACGTCGAGCGCCTCGCCCGGCAGCAGGTCCCTGCGAATCGAGAGCATCTGGATGAGCTTCATGAACGCGCCGCGAAGCTGCTGGGAGCTCTCGACAATTCGCTGCGCGTTGCGGATGTGAGTTTCCAGCAGCTCGCGATCGCGCGCGGGCGCGCTCAGAAACGGGCGCCGCAGTTGATTCCACAGGTAGCTGGAGCCGATTTGCGACGCGAGTTCGCCCATCTTGATCGCGCGGCGCGCGCGCCCGCTGGTGATTGACGTGCGTTTCGCCATCAGCGGCCGTCGCGCTCGATTCCCACCCGGTTGATCAGCGTGGCAGCCAGCGCCGCGCCAAACCCATTGTCAATGTTGACGACAGTTACGCCGCTCGCGCACGAATTCAGCATTCCCAGCAGCGCGGCCAGCCCGCCCATCGACGCGCCGTAGCCGACGCTGGTCGGCACGGCGATCACGGGTTTATCCACCAGGCCCGCGACGACCGAGGGCAGGGCGCCTTCCATGCCGGCGACGACAACAAGCACGCTTGCCTCGCGAATCACTTCGAGGTTCGCAGTCAGGCGATGAATTCCCGCGACGCCGACGTCGTAAACCCGCGCGACACGATTTCCGAACAGCTCGGCACACAGCGCGGCTTCCTCGGCTACCGGAATGTCGGAGGTGCCCGCGCTCAGCACCATCACGATGCCGCGTCCCGACGGCTTGCGGCGCTCCTTCACCACCGCGCCAAGCCGCGCGTCGCGATGGTACACCAGCGCGCGAATTTTGCGCTTGAGGATGCGCGCCTTGTCCGCGGCCAGCCGCGTGATTATGAGATTCGTTCCTGACGCGAGCACGCGCCGTCCGATCGCCGCGAGCTGATCGGCCGTCTTGCCCTCGCCGAAAACTACTTCGGGAATGCCGCGCCGGATGCTCCTGTGGCTGTCGAGCTTGGCAAATCCAAGATCCTCGAACGGCAACTCGCGGAAGCGTTTGAACGCCGCGCCGGGAGTCATGCTGCCCGCGGCAACACCGTCGAGAATTTGGCGGATTCGTTTTTCGGTCATCGCCGCTTGAGAAGTTCGGGGCGGATTGGATGCGCAAGTGTCAGCATCAGTTCGCGCACCGCCCGTGCGTCGCTGCGCGTGACAGTGATCGTCAAGTCGCCCTCGATTAATTTTTCGCCGGGCTTGGGAATATGCCCGAGTCGTTCGACCACCAGCCCGCCGATGGTAGCATACTCATCCGCCTCCGAAAGCTTGAGGCCGAAGCGCTCGTTCAGTTCCGCGATCGGCGCATGTCCGATCACGGACAGCACCCGCGGACTGACTATTTTGGCCAACTCTTCGCCAAGGTCGTGTTCGTCCTCGATATTGCCGACGATCTCCTCGATCAGATCCTCCAGCGTCAGAATTCCAGCCGAGCCGCCATACTCATCGACGATCACGGCCAGATTTTCCCCGATGCGTTGCATCGCCACCAGCACCTCGTCGAGCGGCATCGATTCCGGAAAATAACTGACCGGCCGCATCACGTCACTCACCGGGCGGCTGAGATCGGGCGCTTGCAAGAGATCGAAAACATGAACGACGCCAACGATGTCCGTGATTCGACGCCGGAAGACCGGGATGCGGCTGAACCCCTCGCGGCGGACAGTTTCGATCGCCGCCGCAAGCGAGGTTTCCTCCGGGACCGCATCGACACCGACCAGCGGCACCATCGCCTTGCGCGCATCGGCTTGCGAGAAGCGAAAGATTCGGCTGATCATCAGTTGCTCGGCGGGCAGGATGGCGTCGTGCGGCTGCTCGGATGCGTCGCCCAGCCGTCGCCGCATCAAGCGCGCTAAATCCTCGCGGCTCAGGAACACGCTCCCGGCATCGGCCGGCACACCCGCAAGACGGCGTAGCAATCGGCTCAGAACAGTCTCTGCGCCGAGCAGCGGCGCGAGCATGGCCGCAAGGAAACGCAACGGCCGCGTGGCGAACAGCGCAAACGCGTGCGGATTTCCAAGCGTCAGCAGCTTCGGTATCCATTCGCCCAGCACCAGAGTAATCGGCGTCAGAATAAATGGCGCGAGATAAACCAGGTGCGGCCGGATTTGATGCAGGAAGCTGGTGAGCAGGACCGCTGCGACAACCGTAGCGAGGTTGGTACCGGTCAGCGTGAGCGCCAGCAAACGATCGCGATTGGCCAGCAATTCGCCGAGCATTCGCGATCGCTCGTGGCCGCCTTCGCTCCCAGCGCGAACTTTCAAATCGTCCGCCGAAACCAATGCGATCTCGGAGGCGGCGAAAAACGCCTGCACCACGAGGCATCCGGCCAGCGCGACGATCAGCTCGACCATTGTCATCGATGCAGCCTCACCAGCTCGACGGCCGCGCCGCGCACGCGCTCGATGGTGGCTTCGAATTCTCCGAGCCTCAGCTTCTCTCCCGCGCGCGGCACGCGCCCGAGCCTGCGCAGGATCAGGCTGCTCAGCGTCTTGCCGCCGCCGTAGACTTCGATAACGCGCGCCGGAGCGAGCGCGTCCGCCAGCTTGCCCAGCGCGATTGCGCCCGACGCCGACCATTCGTGGTCGGATATTTTCGTGAGCTCGGGAATTTCGCTTTCGAACTCGTCGCGAATCTCGCCGAATAATTCCTCGAGCAGGTCTTCGAGCGTCACCAAACCCAGCAGGCGGCCGTACTCGTTGACCACCAGCGCGATCTGGAAGCGCCCGCGGCGCATCTCGTCAAATAAATCGGCGAGCAGCTTGCCCGGCGGGACAAAATACGCCGGCCGCACCAGGCGCTCCACGCGCGGCGGCGATGGCTCCAGGCGGCGCGCCGCGAAATCCTTGGCGTGCAGAATTCCGACAATATTGTCCTGGCTGTGGCGATAGACCGGCACGCGCGAGAAATTTTCGTGCGCGATTTCCGCCACCAGCTGCGCCACCGGCATCTCGATGTCGAGCGAGAAGATTCGCTCCCGCGGCGTCATCACCTCAGCCGCGCGCCGCGCGCCGAAGTCGAACACGCGATGAATCATCGCACGCTCGGCCGGTTCAACCTGTCCCTGATTCTCGCCGAGCCTGAGCAGCGTCTTGAACTCCGCCTCGGAGACCGGGCCCGGGCGCGGCGCTTGCTCCAGCGGCGTGAAATGCCGCGCGAACGGATGAACAAAATCGGCGAGCGCCGCCAGCGGCCGCGCCGTGATCCACGTCAGCGCTGCCGGAAAGCCAAGTGCGAATGTCTTCGGCGTAATGTCGCAGAACAAAAGTACGATCGCGAGCATGGCCGGCGCCGCGACGATCGGTCCCCATTTGTCGCCGAGCCACGCCAGCAGAATGATCGTCGCGAGGCAGTCGGCGAAGATGTTACACGCTTCGTTCAGCCCGATGATGACCATCAACGACTCGAGCGGGCGGCGCATCAGACGGTCGAGCGCGTGCTGCACGGAAAGGCTCATTTGCTCGCGCGTGTGCTCCAACCGCGCCATCGAGAAGAGCGCGGTCTCGGACGCGGCCAGCATGGCACTCAGCAGGATAAGCGCCAGGACCGCGAGAGGCAGCATGAACATCATCGCTTCTATCTAGCCGCGCGATCGCAGCTGATCCCATCCTGCGATAATCGGCGCGCTATCACCAATCAGGTTCACGCGCTTGCCCCGAACGATCGTGCCGATTCGCCGCACCCCGACGCGCAAGCGGCGCGACAGTTCGGATTCGCTGTGGCCGGGCCTCGCGCAGAAGATCAGTTCGTAATCCTCGCCGCCCGTGAGCGCGTGGACGAGATTGCCGCCCATCAGCGCACGGTAGGCCGGCGAGACCGGGATTCGCGACGCGTCGATCTCGGCGCCGACGCCGCTTCGTTCGAGGATGTGACCCAGGTCCTGCATGAATCCGTCGCTGACGTCGATCGCAGCCGGCGCGGGCTTGAGCGCCGCCAGGCGTTGCCCGGGATACAGCCGCGCTTGCGGACGCAGAAATCGCTCGACGAGATATTTTCTTGTGGCGCGATCTTTTTTCGCATTGCCGCGCGCCTTCAGCTTGCCCGCCAGGATGCGCCAGCCGAGCGCCGCATCGCCGAGCGTGCCGGTCACGAAGATCTCGTCGCCAGGACGCGCCGTATCTCGTCGCATCGCAGCACGCCCAACCTCGCCGAGCATCGCGATCGTGATCGACAGCTCGCGCGCGCGCGTAATATTGCCGCCTACAATATCTGTGGAGGCTTCGCGCGCCGCATCGCGCAGCCCCGCGTAGATCCGTTCGAGCGTCCGCGCTGCAATTCCCTCGCGCACGGCCAGGTTCACGACGCAAGCAGTCGGACGCCCGCCCATCGCCGCGATGTCGCTCAAGTTGACCGCGAGCGCGCGCGCACCAAGCGCTTGCGCAGTGCCCCATCGCAGATCGAAGTGAACATTCTCGACCAAACTATCGATCGTAAACAGCGTTTGCCCCCGCGGCCGCGAAACGATTGCGCAATCGTCGCCGGCGCCGAGGATCGTGCGGCGGCTGAGGCGGATTCCCGCGCTCAGTCGCGCGATCAGTTCGAATTCGCTGGACAGTTTGCCGGATGCGTCGGGGGTTTTGCTCACGGCGTGCGCGCTTTCGGTGGTTGCGCTTCAAGCGGCAATTCCGCGACCAGCGTCAGTCCACGCCGGCCGTCCGCGAACCGGGCCTGGACCCGGCCGCCGGCCGCTTCCGCCATCGCGCGCGCGATATACAGTCCGAGTCCGCGCACCACGCCGCGATCCCCGTTTTTGTCGGGGCGCTCGAACAGCGCTTCCATTTCCGCCGGTGAAAGGGCCGCACCGCTGTCGGTGACCTCGACCGCGATCGATTCGTTTCGCCTCCGCGCGCGCAACACGACTTCGCCGCTCACCATCCTTCCGATCACATACGCGAGCATGTTTTTCACGATCCGCTCGAAATGACGCCGGTCGAGTTTGCACGCTGGCAGCCGCGCGATCTCGATGCGTAATTTCAGGTGCCGGCGCCGCGCCTGCAGGGCGCAATCCTCCGCGACTTCGCTGAGCACCTGGTTCGGATCCAGTTCGGCCGGCGCCGGGATGACGTCGTCTTCCTGCACCTCGTAGTAGTCCAGCACGTTGCTCACCACCAGGTCCATGTTCCACGCGGTCGAGCCGATTCGTTCGAGCAGGTCCGTCCGCTCCTTTGGACCGATGTCCGCCTCCTCGAGCAGATTGACGTAGCCGCTCAGCGCCGCGACCGGACTGCGAATGTCATGCGCCATCGTCGCGATTTGCGTCTCCCGAAACCGCGCGGCTTCCTCCAGGTCCTGCACCTGTTTCCTGAGGCGGTGGCGGAATCGGCCGATGAAAATCGCTGCGTATTGAGCGAGGATCACCGCTGCGATCAGACCCATCCATCGGTATATCCCGTATGGCGTTGCGATAGGCGCCAGGTACTGGGCCGCCGCGTAGCTCAGTAGCGCCATGACTGCAATCGCAAACTGCCAGCGCGTGCCCCAGATCACGAACGCCGCGGTTACCAGCGGACACAACATGATCGTGATAAAGCGCGACTCGGGGTTTCCCGTCACTCGGCTGATCAGGACGAACATCGCGATCACAAACAGGATGAACAGCAGGACCAAGGATTTCCAACGGCGCTTGAACGGGCGCGTCCACGTCATCGCGAAGAACAGGCAGGTCGCGCCAAGCGTCAGCCAGTGCAAGCCTGCTCCCGGCGCATTCCCTCCCCGCACCTGCAGATCGTACGCAAGGTACGCCAGCAGCATGAAGATTCCGACCGCGCCGCCGAGTTTCAGAACTCGCAGCGATTCCGCGTCATCCTCGGTCCAGATGAACTCCGAAGTGGCGCGGCCGAGCTCGGGATATGTGAGCCCGGATCGGCCGTCGTTTTTGATTTGCTCCGCCAATCAGGCTCCCCCAACATTTTTTCTGCGGCCTCTAACTCCTCTCATGATTACAAATAGCCTGACTTCAGCGCCGGATTGCATCAAGCGCCTTTTTCATCGCGCTCAACGCAAAATCGACCTCGTCCGGCATGATCGTCAGCACCGGCGCAAGCCGGACAACGTTGTCCGCGTTGAGCGTCCAGTTCAGAACCACCCCGCGCGCTAAAGTCGCCGCCACAAAGCGCCGCGCCAGCGCCGCCTCGCGAAACTCGATACCCACCAGCATCCCGAGCCCGCGCACCGCCGCGATTTCCGGCGCGCGCATTTCCAGCAGCCGCCGCACGATATCCATCCCAATCGTCGCGGCGCGCTCATACAGACGCTCGCGCACGATCACGTTCAGGGCAGCCAGTCCGGCCGCGCACGAAAGCGGATGGCCGCCGAAGGTCGTTATATGTCCGAGCGGCGGATCGTGCGAGAGCGTGCCAAGAAGCTCGTCGCGGCCGCACAATGCGCCCAGCGGCAGACCGCCACCGAGCGCCTTGGCCATCACGACCATGTCGGGCACGACGCCAAAATGCTCGAGCGCGAACAGCTTGCCGGTGCGGCCAAAGCCCGTCAGCACCTCGTCGAAGATGAGCATCGCACCCGCCCGATCGCATCGCTCACGCAGCGCGCGAATGAATCCGGCCTCCGGTATGCGCACGCCGCCCTCAGCCTGCACCGGCTCGATAACCACCGCCGCGATCGTCGGATCGATTTTTGTAAGCGCCCCCTCGTCACCGAACGGCAGATGCTGCACCGGCCCGGGTAGCGCGCCGAACGGCTCGCGCATCAGGCGATTTCCCGCCAGCGCCAGCGCGCCCATCGTGTCACCGTGATACGCCCCGTCGAACGCGACGAATCCCGCGCGTCCGGTGAACTTGCGCGCGACCTTCAGCGCACATTCGATCGCTTCTGCCCCACTGTTGGTGAAATACACGCGCTCGAGCGGCCGCGGGAGAAGCTCGGTGAGCCTTCGCGCCAGCATAACCTGGCTCTCGATCACGTACTCACCGTACACCATGACGTGCAGATGGCGTCGCGCCTGCTCCGCGATCGCGGCGAGCACCTCGGGATGCCCGTGGCCAAGGGCGGACACTCCAATCCCCGCGATGAAGTCGAGATAGCGCCGGCCGTCCGACGCGACCAGCCACGAACCCTCGGCGCGCGATATCTCCAGGCCGATCGGTGCGTCGGAAGTCTGCGCCAGATTTTGGCGGAAGAAATCGCCGATCTCACTCATCGCGCTCTAACCATCATATCGATGAACCCGCCTCCACCGTGGCGCCAATCAAGCGGCGGCGATTGCATCTCACCGGGCGCGCACACGTACGGTATCCCGATCGCCTCGACGGTTGCACCTATGTCGGCGGCTTCCGATTCATCACCAGCGACCGCCATCGCTTCGATCCGTCCCAATACACCCGCGAGGCAATCGCGAAATTCCCCGAGATCGCGCACTCCGGTCACGTGCACCGTTCTGAACCCCGGCGAAACTTCGAATGAGCCTGGCCTGAGCTCGAAAACCACCGTCCATTCAAGCCGGTCTCCCTCAAACAGCTCGACCGGCTCGCCCGCAATCCGCCGCCAGCGCGCGCGCTCCCGCAATCTGCGTATTTCGGCAGCGTCGCGCAATGGGATTTTCGCCGGCGGCATCGATTTCCCCATACGTTCGAGCTCCGCCGACATTCGGATCGCCAGGTCGCGCGCTGCGTCGCCGGTATGACTCACCACGAACACGTGATGGAGCGACAGGCAGCCCAGTTGCTCGAACAACGCGACATCGCGCGCGAGCAGCTCCGCGACCCTGTCGATACGCGGCGGATTGATCGCGCCCGGCGTGACCACGGCGGCGCTGACCCGACTGCCGAATCCGATCACATTGGGTCGGTTGTGAAGCGACTCGATCGTCAGGTCGTCGCCGTACGCCACCACCCGCTCGCAATTCGCAATCAACGCCGCGGTCAGATCGGCGCGCGCGCGGCTCCAGTGGAAGACCTCGATGCGCGCGCGGGCGTCGCGATCGATCTCGGCGAGCGTGCGCGCAAACTCCGCGAAAAATATCGGCTCGGCCGAGGCGGTTTTGACCACCACCCCTGCGCCTGCCACCAGCGCGATCGCGATCTCATGCATCCCGGCGCCAGTAACATTGCCCGCGGCGATGACTCCAACCGTTCTTGGCCGGTCGATCCCGCCGCTCGACGAAACCCGCGCGGCGATCGACTTCAACGCGTCGCTTGTGAATGGTTTCAGCAGCGCGTCGATCGAGTTTTCGAGCATCGCGACGGAATACCCCGCCGAGCGCGCGATTGCGGCGATCGCTTCGCGTCGGCGCGCGTAATCCCGGTCGCGCCAGAGTTCGAACGCGCGCGCCAGTGCCTTGGCCATTCGATCTGCGCCGGGGTTGATGTTTTCTGCTCCGCGCACGCGCGCGGCTGCCGATGCTATATCCGATTCGACCAGCCGCGATGAATCGAGTCCGGCCACGTCGTCATCTCGCATACGGGCCTGAGCTTCGCTCGACGCCGTACTCACGCTCATCGCGGAGCCTCCACGCGCTCAGGGGTCACTCCCGGCCTGCGCGCCGCTTCAGTCGCGGAGAATTGCCCAATCGCCAGCGCGCAGCCGCGAGCATCTCGGCCTGTCGCTCTGCCAAGCACGCGAACCCGGCCACGCTCGATCCACCCCAGGTCTTCCGTCATGACGGCGGACACCGAGCCGACGTTGGCCAGATCGAAGAACGTCAGCAGTCCGATCTCCCCGTCCGGCACCGGCCTCAACGTGACGGGATCCCGCGCCGTCACGCGCAGCCATGGCGGCGGAATTTTGAACCGCTCTTGCGTATTCGTATTCGACACGCCGGGGCAGTTGAACGCCGTCGCGTCGTAAAGCTGCGAGCACAATTCCGTCATCCCATATTCGTTGACAACCATCGCGGGCGCGATCCCGAGCAATTCTCCCGCCCGCCCGATCACCTCCGAGGCTTGCATCGGTACGGCCTGCCCTTTCGCCCCGCCGGTGTCCATCATTCGCGAACCCGCAGCGAGCCTAAGCTTCACGCCTCCGCTGCGAAGCTCGGAAAACAGCGCCGCGAATGCCGCCGTGGTGCCCAGGATGCAGACCGGTTCGGGCCGCGCCTCGGCGTCGGCAAGAAACCCGGTCGCCGCCTCGACATCGATACGGTCGCGCGATGCGGCCGCCAGATGCGTGCGCGTCCCGAATTCTTCGATACACCAGCCGATCATCGCCGCCAGCGACGACTCCGGCATCACGTCCGCAGTCGGATGCATCGCGAGAATCGCCACTCGACGAGCGTCGGGGAACAGCATCGTGCGCAGATGAGCGATCGCCGACGCGCGATAAATCTCGGGCCGCGCAACGATATGGCGTCCGCGGCGTTCCCGCCCCTGCGTGGTTCCGCTGGTGAGAAAAATCGCTGCTTTTGCTGACCGCACAGCTCCGTCAATCGCAAGGTCGGCGTACTTGAATGCGACATTGCTGACCGCCGGGACATCGTCCACGATCCGCACCGCGCCAGGATCGACGCCGCGATCCTCGCAGTAGCGCCGATATGCGCCAACCGCCTCGAATTGATGGCGAAAAATGTCCAGCGCAAGCCGCTGGAACGATTCATGCTCGGGCCTGTGGATAAACGTGAGAACCTGCTCGTAGATGGACATCGGATTCGCGCCACGGGCCAGCGGGGATGATCATGGCACTGCCGCGCGCGCCCATTCAATCCTGCGATCCTGCGCCGCCCCCCTTTGAGAGTGAAAAATGCTCGTATTTACGCGGCTCTCGAAATGTTCTACACTATGGCTTGTTGTGGGTGGCGGGGATGCCTCGGTAAGGTCAAAGGGCCGAGTAGGAGAGGCTTTCGGCAGGTTAGAGCGCTTTACTTAATTAATGTTCCTGCGACGCGCCCCAATTTGGGATGTAACCAATTTTGCGCTTGCGACGTACTTTTGCTAGACAGGATGCCGTCGAATCGGGGGAGAACGATCGCGAAATGAAGAAATTCGCTGCCGGTGTGATGCTAGGCTTTGTTGCTAGCTGGGCTGTTGCTTTTGCTTCGTCCAACGTGAGCCACAATGGCAGTTTTTGGAACCGCCTCAATGGACCAGCCAAGGACGGTTACGTCAATGGCTATTCCGATGCGATGCGGGTCAGCGTCGGCAAACTCGACGTCCTCAATTCCGCCGCCGATCTGTTTCATTGGAAGGGCGCCCGCCGCATTATCCATCAGCTCTCGGGACAGCTCTCGATGGGCCAGGTGACTGCGAATCAGGCGGTCAAGCGGCTCGACGACTTGTATTCGAATCAGAAGTACAGCGAGCTCGATCTCGGCGAGGCGCTGCAGACGCTTTCGATTCGCGCCAATGAAACCGCGATGCCCGATGCGCCGGTGAAGAGCGCGAAGTAAACCCCTTCGACTTTCTCATCTGAGGCGGTCTCGTCAGGGGCCGCCTCTTTTTTTTCGCCACACGCTCTGAACGATCGAGCTTGAAACGCCACGTCCGCGGTCCTAGCCTAATTCGCGGGACATCCATCGTGAACGCACCGCCATTTCTGCTGGAAAAAGTTCTCCGCGCCACCGTTGGCGTTCACTCGCACATCCCATCGACGCATGTCTCGACCGCGATTGGCCTTGGCACCGACCGCCGCGGCACCGGCACGGTAGTCAGCCCCGACGGACTGATCCTCACGGTTCACTACCTGTTGCTCGGCGCGCAAAACGTGATCGTCACGATGCCCGGGGGCGAGCAACTCGAGGCAAAGATCGTAGGCAAGGATTACAGTACCGGACTCGGCCTGCTGAAGATCGATCGCGACAAACTCCCCTGCGTGGAAGTCGCGTCGTCGGAAAAATGCGTCGTCGGGCAGGAGGCGTTCACTGTCGCGAGTCTCGGCGGCGAGAAGCGATGCGCTGATTGCGGCATCATCACGTATCTCGGTCCCTTCGACGCGGTCTGGGAATTCGTGCTCGACAAGTGCGTCTGCGTCACCGCCTCGGCGCTGAACATCGGGATGAGCGGCGGACCGATCTGCAATCTTCAGGCGCAAGTGGTGGCCGTTTCATACTTGAACTTCGCCGAGTTGAGCCGCGCGATTCTTGGCGTGCCGGGCGAATGTTTCCTCGCCATCCGCGATGAGTTGATCAAACATGGCCGGCGCACCACCGCCGCACCGCGCGCCTGGCTCGGCGTGCTCTCATACACGCTGCGCGACCACGTTGTGATCGCGGGCGTGATGCCCGGCGGTCCGGGTCAAAAAGCCGGCCTGCAACAGGGCGACCTGGTTATTTCGATCGATGACACCGACGTGAACGAAAGGCGGGTTCTCTACGAGGCGCTCCGCAACCATCGGCCCGGCGAGAACGTCAATCTCAAGGTCCTGCGCAACGGTCGCGTTTACCAGCTCGATATCTCCGCCATCCGCGTCGAAGATTACTTCGCCTAGTTTCCCGGTCCGTCGCGCGAGATCCTTCGCTGCGCTCAGGATGACACAAAAAAAGTGCGCGGCCGCCTCTTTCCCCCCTTACCGGTTCTAACAGGGCGAAGCCCGCATCTTTGTTTTAACAGTGGGTGCAGGGGTCCCCCCCTGCGCTACACGTCCTTGAAAGCAGCTTTCTTCTGCGAGGCCTCGATCGCCGCCTGCGCCGCCGCCAGCCGCGCGACCGGAATCCGATACGGAGAGCACGACACGTAATCCAGCCCGAGGCGATGGCACAGTTTGACGCTGGCGGGATCGCCGCCATGCTCGCCGCAAATCCCGATCTTCAATTTCCGGTTCGCCTTGCGCCCGCGCTCGATCGCGATTCGCATCAATTCGCCGACTCCGACCGGATCGAGCTCCGCGAACGGGTCCTTCTTGTAAACTCCGGTACGAATGTAGTCGGGAAGGAATTTCCCCGAGTCATCGCGCGAGATTCCATACGTCATCTGCGTCAGATCGTTGGTCCCGAATGAAAAGAATTCCGCGACCGCGCCGATCTGATCCGCAACCACGCACGCGCGCGGCACTTCGATCATCGTGCCGATCGTGAATGGCACCTTGATGCCGCGTTCCTTGAACACCGCGGCCGCCACTTCGCGAATCTGCGCCGCCAAAATGTCGAATTCCATCCGCTCGCCGATCAGCGGCAGCATGATTTCGGGCATCGCTTTGACGCCTTGCTTGCGCAGCTCGCACGCCGCCTCGATAATCGCGCGCGCCTGCGCCTGGTAAATCTCGGGGAAGCTGATTCCCAGCCGCGAGCCGCGATGCCCCAGCATCGGATTGACCTCGAACAGGCTCTCGCGCACCTGCTTCAAGTGCTCGAACGTGGTGCCGATTTTGGCGGCCAGGTCGCGCAGCTCGCCGTCCTCATGCGGGAGAAATTCATGCAACGGCGGATCCAGCAAACGGATCGTGACCGGCAATCCCGCCATCGCTTTCAGGATTCCGATGAAGTCCTCGCGCTGCATCGGCAGGATCTTTTTAAGCGCGCGCCCGCGCTGCTCCGCATTCTCCGCCATGATCATTTCGCGCACGGCCGAGATTCGCTCGGGATTGAAAAACATGTGTTCGGTGCGGCACAGCCCGATTCCTTCGGCGCCGAATTCGCGCGCGATCCTGGCGTCGTTGGGAGTGTCGGCGTTGGCGCGCACTCCCAGTTTGCGTTCCGCGTCCGCCCACGACAGAAATTTCTTGAAGAACGACGGCATCTCGGGATCGACCGTCGGCACTCGGCCCTCGATCACTTCGCCTGACGATCCATCGAGCGTGATGTACTCGCCGCGGCGGACTACCGTGCCCTTGGCCGACAGCGTGCCGGCGCCGTAGTCGATTTCCAGCGCCGAGACTCCTGCCACGCACGACTTGCCCATCCCGCGCGCCACCACGGCCGCGTGACTGGTCATCCCGCCGCGTGCGGTGAGGATTCCTTCGGCCACCTGCATCCCGTGGATGTCTTCGGGCGAGGTCTCCAGCCGCACCAGGATTACTTTGCGGCCGGAGGCCGCCACGGCGACTGCTTCATCCGCCGAGAACACCACTTCGCCGTTGACCGCACCCGGCGACGCGGGCAGTCCGCGCGCGATCACGTGCTTTTTGCTCGACGGGTCCAGCCGCGGATGCAGAAACTGCTCGAGTTGTTCGGGCTCGACGCGCTTCAACGCCGTCTTGCGATCGATCAGCTTCTCGTCGGCCATATCCACCGCGATTCGCACTGCGGCTTGCGCCGTTCGCTTGCCGGTGCGGGTCTGAAGCATGAACAGCCGATTGCGCTCGATCGTGAATTCCATGTCCTGCGTATCGCGAAAATGCTTTTCGAGCTGCGTGGAGATTTTGAGGAATTGCTTGTAAACGTCCGGAAACCCTTCCTCGAGCGTCGGGTACTGCTTCCCCCGTTCGGCCTCGCTGATTCCCGCGCGCGCGGCCCATTGGCGCCCCGCCTTCAGGCTTATCTGCTCCGGGGTGCGGATGCCGGCGACGACGTCCTCGCCCTGCGCGTTGGGCAGAAACTCGCCGTAGATTCCTTTTTCACCGGTGCCGGGATCGCGCGTGAATGCGACCCCGGTGGCGCAATCGTCGCCAAGGTTGCCGAACACCATCGACTGCACCGTGACCGCAGTGCCCCAATCGCCCGGGATATTGTTGATTCGCCGGTACGTGATCGCGCGATCATTGTGCCACGAGTCAAACACCGCGCCGATCGCCATCCACAGTTGTTCGCGCGGATCCTGCGGGATGTCGCGGCCGACCCGCGAACGAATCAGCGCCCGGAACTCGCCAACCAGTTCCTGCAAGTCATCGACCTTCAGGTCGGTGTCGTTCTTGACGCCGCACGCCGCCTTCTTGCGATCGATAATTTCCTCGAACGGATCGGGATCGTTCTTGTTCTCCGGCTTCAGCTTGAGCACCACGTCGCCGAACATCTGGCAAAACCGCCGGTACGAGTCCCATGCGAAGCGCGGGTTGCCGCTGATTTCCGCCAGTCCCGTCATCGTCTCGTCGGTAAGCCCGAGGTTCAGCACCGTGTCCATCATTCCCGGCATCGAAACCCGCGCGCCCGACCGCACCGACACCAGCAACGGATTCTTCGCGTCGCCGAATTTGCGCCCGAGCGCCTTCTCGATTCGCGTCACACTCTTCGCCACGCCTTCGGCGAGCCGGCTCGGGTACTTGTGGCCGTGATCGTAAAAGTAGTTGCAGACCTGCGTCGAGATCGTGAACCCCGGTGGGACCGGCAGCTTGAGCCGCGCCATCTCGGCCAGGTTCGCGCCCTTGCCGCCCAGCAGATTGCGCATCGCGGAGCGTCCTTCCGCCACGCCCGCACCGAAAAAGTAGATCTCAGGATGAATGCGACCCATATGAAACCGTTTCTCCCGTCTCCGCATCGTGCGGAAAGATTTTGAAATTTATGCCAATCCCGCAGCCGGCTGGCGCGTCCAGCCTATTCGATCGCTGATCTCTTCGACCAGCCTCGCTATCGGCACCCGATCCTGCGTCATCGAGTCGCGATCGCGAACAGTCACCGTGTCGTCTTCCATCGTCTGATGATCGATCGTCACGCCGTAGGGCGTGCCGACTTCATCCTGGCGGCGATAGCGCCGGCCGATCGAACCCGCTTGATCGTATGCGACCGTGAAATGACGCTTCAGCGCGTCGCGCACCGCGGTCGCCTTCTCGGGCTGTCCCGCCTTGCGCAGCAGCGGATAGACCGCAACCTTGATCGGCGCGAGGCGCGGATCGAGCCGCAGCACGATTCGCTCCTCGTTATCGACCACGTCCTCGTCGTACGCATCGAGCATGAACGCGAGCATCGCGCGATCCACCCCCAGCGCGGGCTCGATCACCCACGGCCGAAAGCGCGACTTGGTTTCCTCGTCGAAATAAGTCAGGTCCTTGCCGCTGAACTTCGCGTGTTGATCGAGGTCGTAGCTGCCGCGCTTGGCCACGCCCTCCAACTCGCCCCATCCGAACGGATACAGGAACTCGATGTCGGTGGTGCCGCTCGAATAATGCGACAATTCATCGGTCGCGTGTTCGCGGGCGCGCAGATGCGCGCGCTTGATTCCGAATTTGACGTGCCAGTTGAATCGGAAATCGACCCAGTAGCGATACCACTTCTCTTCTTCCTCGCGATCGGGACGAACGAAAAACTCCATCTCCATCTGCTCGAACTCGCGGGTGCGAAAAATGAAATTCTCGGTGGTGATTTCGTTGCGGAACGACTTGCCCTGCTGCGCCACGCCGAACGGCAGCTTCACGCGCTGCGTATCGACGACGTTCTCGAAGTTCGAGAAAATTCCCTGCGCGGTTTCCGGCCGCAGATAGACAACCGCCGCGGTGTCTTCGACCGGACCCATGAACGTTTTGAACATCAGGTTGAAATTGCGCGCCGCCGTCAGTTCGCCGCCGCATTCGGGGCAGCCGTCGCCCTCGATGCGATCGGCGCGAAAACGCTGCTTGCAGTTTTTGCAATCGACCAGCGGGTCGGTGAAATTCTTGAGATGCCCCGACGCCTCCCAGGTGCGCGGATGCTGAAAAATCGCCGAGTCCAGCCCGAGCACGTCGCTGCGGTACTGCACCATCTCGCGCCACCACGCCTCCTTGACGTTGCGCTTGAGCTCGACGCCCAGCGGCCCGTAGTCGAAGGTGGATCCGAGTCCCCCGTAGATGTCGCTCGTTGGAAAAACAATTCCACGGCGCTTGCACAGGTTGACCAGTTTTTCCATCGTGACCGCGCGTTTGGTCGCGGGTACTGCGTTTTCCGCGGACAACAAAAAATTCCTCCTAAATCGCTCCGGCCGTGCCGAGCACGCGGTTTACGTACACGTCGCCCGCATGCATCACGAGGCCGATTCCCGCGAAGACCTCGAAAACCCTCTGTGGGAGATGCTCGCAGGCTTCCGGGATATGAGTGTCAGAGATCAGGCCGATTCGCATTACGCTTTGCTCCGGGCGCGTTTGCCCGCCGAGCGAATCGTGAAGCCTATCATGGGCCCGAATGCCCCGCAATTTTTATGATTTGCTGGATATTACCGCGATTTGTGCGCGACACCGAAGGCGTCAGCGGCGTTTTTGCAACGGCGCGCATGCGGCGTATGGCCGTTTTCCCGAAGCTCGTGCTACAAGTCCTGACCATGGGATGAGGCGGCCGGCGCGGTCGCGCCTGCGGTCGAGGAGGACTTTCGATGCGAATTTCGAGGCTCGTCATCTGCGCATTTACGATTGCAGCTTCGCTTGCGATTGCGGGATGCGGTCATAAGCTGGTCGCGCACAACGGCGAAAGCACCGTCGCCGTCTATCCCGACGAGAACACGTTCACCAAACTGACCGATTTGAAAAAGCAAGGCGGAGTCGGTGGGATGATCGGAGGGATTGGCGAAGGATTCGCCGCCAAGCAGGTTGACAACAACACTCCGGTGCGAATCATCAACAGCGACGAAAAAGGCTCGCAGATCGAGGTGCTCGACGGCGCATTCAAGGGCCTCAACGGCTTCGTCCCAAGCGATAACGTGTACTGACAACGCCAGCAGCGGTGCGGGAACATCGGCGCGGAGCGGGTTGTCCGGGGTGCGTGCAACCGTGCCGAAATGGCAGAAGAACTGACTGATTGCGCAGCGCAATAACTACAGTGCGTTTACACCGCGCTCGCCGGTGCGAATACGCACCACCTCTTCCATCGGCATCACGAAGATTTTACCGTCGCCGATTCTGCCAGTTCGCGCCGCGCGCTCGATGGTCTCGACGACTTGCGCCGCCAACTCGTCCGAAACAATTATCTCGAGCTTTACCTTGGGCAGAAAGTCCACGACGTACTCCGCACCGCGGTACAGCTCGGTATGCCCCTTCTGACGACCGAATCCCTTGACCTCGCTGACCGTGAGACCCTGCACACCGATACTCGACAACGCCTCTTTGACCTCGTCGAGTTTGAACGGTTTGATGATCGCCTCAACTTTCTTCATAAGTCTCCTCTCGGTCTCTTCTCAGACTGGCCGCGCGGGACGTATGCCGGCCCGCCGCACCGCATCCTCCCTTAACCATTCTCCTAGGATGCCGATGGTTCAAGACCCCCCGTTTCGCGCGTGCGTCAGGACGGCTCCGACAAACACCTAGTCCATCCAGCGGGATTGCGGCAACATCCAGCGCAATCTTCAACGCAAGCGCGATGCCAACGGGCATTTTCCGCTGATGCACGCTGCCGCGTCACAGATACCGCTCGGCGTGGCCTTCCTGGAACCTCCACAATGCTTAACTGGCGGGCGTCCGATTAATCTGCAGGCACTAGCTGGAGGCGGTGCGGTCGATCCGCTTGGGCTGGAACTTGGGCTCCTCGCCGCGCGACAGGCGCCGGATATTCTCGCGATGGCGAAACAGGACCAGCGCCGTCATCAGGATCGCGAGCAGCAAGTATTGATGCGGCAACCCCAAGGCAGCGACCGTCGGCGGCAGCGCGATCGCCGCGCCCATGGACGCCAGTGACATGATTCGGCTAATCGCAATCACCACGCCAAACACCGCAAGCGCGACCAGAATCACCATCGGCGCAATCGCGAGCCAAACTCCCAGCGCGGCAGCCACGCCTTTGCCGCCACGAAAGCGGAGAAACACCGAGCAAATCGAGCCGATAAACGCCGCCAGACCCGTCCACGCGATAACCGCAATTGGAAACCCCGCCGCCTGCGCCACCATCACCGGAATCGCGCCCTTCAGCACGTCGCCGGCGAACGTGATCGCTGCCGCGCTCGCACCGCCCGCGCGCGCGACGTTGGACGTCCCGATATTGCCGGAGCCGACTCCGCGCGGATCGAAGCCGCGCATCCGGCCCACGATCACGCCGGTCGGAATCGAGCCTACGAGATACGCGCCAACTATCAGGAGTGCTTCAATCATCACGTTCGCACCATGAGCAAGGCGCCATCCAGGAAGGCGCAACCCGCGGAGAGGCTGAAGCAAGGTTCACGGTCGCAGCTGACCTAGTGGAGCAGCTTCACTGAAAAGATCGGGGTGACTGGATTTGAACCAGCGACTCCTGCGTCCCGAACGCAGTGCTCTGGCCAGGCTGAGCTACACCCCGTCTCCGGTTGAGCGTGATCGGGAGAATACAGACGAGTGGTTATAGCATCCGAGACGACCCCGCGCGAGTCCGTTGGAAATCGCATGCAATTGCCTAGATTGTCGCAGGAATGCGCGCAATCAGCTCGCGCATCTCGCCCATAATCTTACGATAGTCAGGATTGCCGAATACTCCCGAGCCCGACACGAACACATTGGCGCCGGCGGCCTTCACGTCCGCGATATTGTCGAGCTTCACTCCGCCGTCGATCTCGACGTCGATACTGAGTCCGCGCCGCTTCAACTCGCGCCGGATGTAGCGCAACTTGTCCAGCGCGGCCGGGATAAAACCCTGGCCGCCGAATCCCGGATGCACGCTCATCACGAGGATCATGTCGAGATGCTCGGCGAAGGGCATCACCCGGTCGGCGTCGGTCTCGGGATTGATTGCGATCGACGCGCGCGCGCCGAGGCCGCGGATTCGCTTCGCCATCGCGGGGATGTCGGTGCAAACCTCGCAATGCACTGAAATTAAATTGGCGCCCGCCTTCACAAACGCTTCGACGTATCGCGCCGGCTCTGAAATCATCAGATGCGCATCGAGCGGCAGCTTCGTCATCCTGCGCACCGACTCCAGCACCGGGATTCCAATCGAGATGTTGGGCACGAAGTGCCCGTCCATCACGTCGAAATGAATCATGTCGGCGCCCGCCTTTTCGACCGCGTGAATTTCTTCGCCGAGCCGCGCGAAGTCAGCGGACAGAATCGACGGCGCTATTTTGTCGGCGGGATCCGCCTGTGAAGATTTGCTCATCGACTTTAATCGCACAGATTACTATCGCATCGCCGCCAAACGTCAAAGCACCTATGCGATTTTCACCCTGTATTAACTATTTGCGAACCAGGCGCGCGGCGAAAAAACCGTCCAGGCCGCCGACGTCCGGCCGCGTCTTCATGAATCCTCGCGCGTCGATCACGTCTTTCAGCACGCCTTCAGCCGCTACGCCGCGATCGATTTCGAAATCGCCGTGGCGCGCGAGAAATCCATCGACCACGCCTTCGCCCTCTTCGGGCGCGATGCTGCAAACCGAATACACGATCGCTCCGCCACGACGCACGAGCGCCGCCGCGTTCTCGAGCATTCGCGATTGTATCGCAGCCATTCGCGCCGGATCGCCCGGCTTGAGCCGCCACTTGATCTCCGGATGCTCCCGCAAGGTCCCGATTCCCGTGCACGGCGCATCGAGGAGCACCGATTCGAAGCTCGAGGGCGCCAGCGGTATCGCAGCCGTCAAGTCGGCGCAAACAAACTCGACATTACGATGCCGCAGTCGGCGCGCCAGGCCGCGCGCGTTCCTGAGTCCGCCCAGATTGAGGTCCACCGCGATCACTCGCCCGCGCTCTCCCACCATCTCCGCCAGATGGGTCGCCTTGCCGCCCGGCGCCGCCGCACAATCCACGACCGTCGCGCCCGCACGCGGCGCAATCATTCGCGCGGCCATCTGCGACGCCTCGGATTGCGCGTGGAACAGGCCCTCGCGATAGGCGCGCGACTCGAAGTGCGGCGCGCTGTTCAGCACGATCGTCTCGGGCGCGCGGCCGGGCGCGCCGATCCCGAAACCGTCGGCGCTCAGTTTCTCGATTATCTCTGCGCGGGATCCGCGCGCGAGATTGAGCCTAATCGCGTTGGGCGCGGCGTCGTTGTTCGCCGTCATCAGGCGCTCGGCATTCTCGACGCCGAACCAATCAACGAATCGCTCGACCATCCAGCGCGGATGCGAATACGCAACTGCGAGAAAACTTTTTTCGTTGCGCTCCCGCGTTGGCATCGGCGCGGTCTCACGCGTCGCGCGGCGCATTACGGCATTGACGAAGCCCGACGCGTTGCGCGCCTCGGGAATTCGTTTGGCAATGCTGACCGCAGTGTCCACCACCGCATGCTGTGGAATCCGGTCAAGAAATCGAAGCTGAAAAAGCCCCATCCGCATGATCGCCAGCGCCGCGGGCTGAATCCCTTCGAGCTTGCGTCCCGTCAGATGCGCCAACTCGTAATCGAGGCGTCCCCTCCACGCGAGCGTCCCGAGCACCAGCCGCGTGATCAGCCGGCGATCGGCCGGCGGAAAATCGGGCAGCCGCCCGCCGAGCAGAACGTCGGCATAGGCAGCCTCCTGATCGACGCGATACAGAATCTCGGCCGCCGTCAGCCGCGACGCGAGCCCTTCGTCCGTGCGCGTGCTCGATCGCCCGGCAAGCCGCATTTTCTCCTGTTCTTCGCTCATGCGCCGAATCGCGCTCCGGCTTCCACGCGTTTGCCGCGAAGGAAATCAGCCGCGGGAATTCTCTTTCGCCCGGCAGCTTGCACCTCGAGCAGCCTGAGTCGTCCGGCTCCGCACTGGACCACGGGATTCGGCTTCACGCTCACGATCGTGCCGGGAGCATGCCCGCTTGAACCAGGGTCTTCGATCGCGGCACGCCAGATGAGAACTTCGTCGCCGCCCAGACGCGTCCGCGCCACCGGCCACGGATCGTACGCGCGCGTCATCCGCTCGATCTGCGCGGCGCTTGCCGTCCAATCGATCACCGCATCCTTCTTTTCGACCTGCGCCGTGTAGGTAGCAAGCGCTTCGTCCTGCGGTGTTTCGACCAGAGCGCCGCGCGCAGCCAGATCGATCGCCTCGAGCATTGCGTCCGCACCAAGCTCGGCGAGCTTTTCCTTCAGTGTCCCTTGCGTGTCGCTTGATTCGATCGAAATCCTCCGCTGCAAATACATCGGGCCGGCGTCCATCCGTTCGACGATCCGCATGATCGTGACTCCCGTTTCGGCGTCACCCGCCAGGATCGCAGCTTCGACCGGGGAGGCGCCGCGATGGCGCGGCAGGAGAGATGCGTGCACGTTCATCGGCGCGATTCGCGGAACGTCGAGAATCGAGTTTGGTAAAATGCGTCCGTAAGCAGCCACCACCAGGAGATCGGGCGCGAATGCTTTCAGCTCGCTTAGAAATTCCGGCGTGCGAATTTTGACGGGCTTCAGCGTCGGAATTCCACGGCGCTCCGCGAGCGCGCCGACCGCGCTCGGCTCTGTGCCGAGCCCACGCCCGCGCGGCTGGTCGGGACGCGTGACGACTCCGACCACGCGGAAGTTGGCTCCCGAAGCCGTTACGAGCCGTTCCAGTATATGGGCCGCCAGCGCCGGCGTGCCCATGAAAACAATCTTTAGTGACGCGGCGATTTTAGATCCGCACCGTGGAGGGGCGCCGGCTTTCGGCCTTGCCCTCCTTGATTAACTTCTTCAGTTTGCGTTTGTAGAGTTCGCGTTTGATTCGGCTGATGCGGTCGATGAAGAGTTTGCCGTCGAGATGATCGATCTCGTGCTGCAACGCCACCGCGAGCAGCTCGTCGGCTTCGATCTCGATCTCCTTCTCGTCGGGCGTCCACGCGCGCACCAGCACGCGCGCCGCGCGTTCCACGTCGGCGGCGTAATCGATCACCGACAGGCACCCCTCTTCCCAAACGATCTTGCCCTCGGCTTCGACGACCTTGGGGTTGATGAGTTTCAGCAGATGCTTGCCGGGATTTTCATGGTCGGTATCGAGCACGATTATCCGCTTCGATTCTCCGACCTGCGGCGCGGCAAGACCCACGCCCGGCGCGGCGTACATCGTCTGCACCATGCTGTCGATCAGCCCTTCGACGTTGCCGTTGATATTCTTGACCGGGGCGGCGGGCTGCTTGAGCGAGTCGTCGGGAAATTTGCGGATTTTCAGCAGCGCCATCTCGGATACCGGGGTTTACAAATCTATCAAAGGGTAACTGGCGCGGCGAGTCCGAGCGGCGCAAGAAACGATTCCACGGCGCGGATGCACTCGGCGGGACGCTCGATTTGAAGAAAATGCGAAGTCCCCGCGATCGCTTCGTACGGCAGCCCCAGCTCCTCGGCCATCGCGCGCCCGATCAGCGCCGGCGCCATCACGTCTTCCAGCGTCGGATCTCCGCACACGAGTTTTACCGGCACCGGGCAATGCGCCATCTGCGGCCACAGATCCGGATTCGCAGCACTGGAAAAAACCTGCGCCTCGTATTCGCGCGGGCACGCAAGAATCCAATCGCCGCTCGCGCGATCGTGCCGCAGCGTCGCCCGCGCCATCAGTTCGTAAGCCTCCGGCACCCATCTTTTGAAGCGCCTGCCGAACTGCTTCGCCAGTTCCATCGGATCCTTGTAGCGCTCGGGGCGCCGCGCCGCGCGCGAGGCGAGCGATTCCTTGTCGGAATGCTGCAGGTACTGGATAGGATGCCCTTCGCGCGGATAAACCGGCGGATCGAACAGCACCAGCGCGTCGAATCGCCGTCCATACTTGAGCGCATGCATCGCAGCCGTGACGCCCGACAGCGAATGAAACAGCCCGGCGGCAGGCTTGGCGCCAAGCTCGCGATTAATCGCGTGCCAGACCGCGTCCATATCGGCAACAAAGTTTTGCCACGTATGCCCTTCGGCGGTATGCAACGGGTTGTGCCCGTGATTGCGGAAGTCGAAGACGATCACTTCGTAGCGCTCCCGCAGCGGTCCCCAGAATGGAAAGTATCCGTCGATCGCAAGCCCGTTGCCGTGACTGAGCACGAGGCGCGGCGCGCCGGGGATACCGTGCTGGCGAACGTGGATTGTCGCGCCGTCCTTCATCTTCACATCGAAGGCGTGACGCGCGCGTGGCACATGAGGCATCGGGTGATGTTCGTTCGTCGCGTTCATTCGGTCACAGCATCCTTACGGGATCGATGTCGATCGCAAGATATATGGCGTCGCGCTCTGCCGACGGTCCGACTTCGGCGCGCATTGCGGCGATCGCCGCGCGCATCGGTTTCAATTCGCGCGATTTTACCATCACCTGCCACCGGTAGCGCTGCTTGATCCGCTCGATCGGCGCAGGCGCGGGTCCCAGCACGCGGATTCCCTCCGGCTTCGAATCCTTGGCCAACGATTTGGCGACCGCCTCGGCCACGCGCTTGACAATGCGCGGCTCTGCGCCCTCGATTCGGATCATCGCGAGGCGCGCAAACGGCGGATACATAAGGTCGCGGCGCAGTTGCAGCTCGCGCCGCATGAAGCGCGCGTAGTCCTGATCTTTCGCGGCGCGGATGCTGTAGTGATTGGGCGCGTAAGTCTGGATGATCACGCGGCCCGGACGCTCGCCGCGTCCCGCGCGTCCCGCAACCTGCGTCAACAACTGAAACGTTCGCTCGGCGGAACGGAAGTCGGGCATGTTCAGCGCCAAATCGGCGTTTACCACCGCGGCCAGCGTGACGCCGGGAAAATCGAAACCCTTGGTGATCATCTGCGTGCCGACCAGGATGTCTATTTCGCCCGCGCGAAGCTCGGCCAGCATCCGCGCGCGCGCTCCGCGCAGACTGCTCGTGTCGGAGTCCATTCTTTCTATCCTCGCCGCCGGCATCATCTCGGCCAACGCCTGCGTGAGTCTCTCAGTGCCGAAGCCCTGGCCCTTGAGCCCGTAGCCATGGCATTCGGGGCATGTGTCGGGCGCCGCAGTATGATTGCCGCAGTAATGGCATCGGAGCGAGCGGTCGCGCATATGAAACGTCATGCTGACGCTGCAGTTCGGGCACGCGATCACGTTGCCGCAGATATGGCATTGCAGAAAATTGTGAAACCCGCGCCGGTTGAGAAACACCATGCTCTGGCCGCCTGACGCGAGATTTTCGCGCAGCGCCGCGGCCAACGCCGTCGAGAGCGGCACCGCATCGGGAACTTCCACTGCTTGAGGCTTCGGCTCTGCCGGTCCCGCTCCATTTGCAGGCTTGGCCGCCGCAAGCATCCGCGCGTCGGCGACTTCGCGCCGCATATCGACGACTTCGACCGATGCCATCGCGCGATCGTTCACGCGCCGCGAAAGCCGGATCAGCCGGTACCGTCCGCGCCGCGAATTCGCATACGACTCGCTCGACGGGGTCGCCGAGCCGAGCACGATGGGGCATTTCGAAAATCCCGCGAGCGCGACCGCGAGATCGCGTGCGTGATAGTAAATTCCTTCCTCATTTTTGTACGAAGCGTCGTGCTCCTCGTCAACGACGATCAACCCGGCGTCGTGAATCGGCGCAAAGATCGCCGAGCGCGGACCGATCATCACTCGCGCTTGCCCGCCAATCGCCGCCATCCAGCTCGCCCATCGCTCCGACACGCTCTGCGCACTGTGGGCGACGGCGACCAGCGAACCGAAACGCGCGCGAAACGATCGCACGATCTCGTCGGCGAGCGCGATCTCGGGCACCAGGATCAAAACGTTTCGTCCGACCGCGAGCGCACACGCGGCAAGGTTCAGGTAAATTTCGGTCTTGCCGCTGGCGGTGACGCCCCAGAGCAAAAACGCTTCGTAGCGCCGATGCTCGATGGCCGGTGAAATCGCATCCAGCGCGACTTGCTGTTCATCGGTGAGATCGAACTGGGGCACCGCGACGCTGTGGGAGGTCGCGTCGCGCGCCGCCTCGATCGCGATCAACCCGCGACGCCCGAGGCTCTTCAACGCCGCGCTCGCGCCGTCGATTTCAGCCTTCAGATCCACGACCCGCACGCCCGTGGCGCCGGCGTTGGCGATCGCACTCAGCACTTCACGTTGCTTCGAGCCGCGAACACCCTCGATGCTTGCGCCTGCGGCGAGTCGCGCGATCGAATCCGCCGTATCGCGATGCCTCCCCGTGGCAGCGTCGCGGCGCTCGAGGGTGCGGTTCGCGATGAAGCGGGCGATGGTGGCGCGCACCTCGCCGGGCGGGCCGATTTTCTCGAGCCTGCGCGTCGTTGCCGCGCGTTTCGCGATCGTCTCGATAATCGCGCGCTCGACTCGCGTGAACGCGGCGCGCGCCAGCTCGTCGGGGGGAGTCGCGAGCCGATACGCAGTCCTCGACTCGACCCGCGCGACCGCGGGAATCACGATCCGGTACGCGTCCGCAATTGAAACCATGTAGTAAGACGCGAGGAACTCCATCAATTGCAGATGCGCGCGATCAAACAGCGGCCGCGGCTCGAGGACTTCGAGGATGGGCTTCAGTTGTCCTGTCGAAAGTCGTTCGCCGACCTCGGTGACCACTCCCGTCACCTTGCGCGAGCGCAGCGGCGCGAGCACGCGATGCCCCGGCTGGACAAGCCCGTCGAGCGCCGCCGGAATCGAATACGTCAGCGTTTCGAATCCGCGCGTCGCCCCGACGATCACAACATTGGCCTGCATCCTGACTCTCTCTGCGCACCGCCCAAACCGGCCGCGCGCATGCAACTTACACCCCGCGCGAGCGATGCGGCGAGCCGCCAGGCCGCCGAGTCCCGGCTTTGCCCGATCGATCCACCGCTTTCGCGGGCGCGTCCAGTCTGGTTGAATCGGGTGATGGAGGCCCGCTCGAACGAATACGCGCGGGAGGCGACACAAACCGATGCTGCGATTTCTGACTGCCGGTGAATCGCACGGCCCCGAGCTGGTCGCGACGGTCGAAGGCGTGCCCGCCGGCTTCGACATCGACGTTGCCGCGATCAACGCCGATCTCGCACGCCGCCAAAAGGGTTACGGCCGCGGTGGCAGAATGCTGATCGAGAAGGACGAAGTGCGGCCGGTTTCCGGCATCCGCTTCGGCAAATCGCTCGGCAGTCCGATCACTTTCATCATCGAGAATCGCGACTTCAAGAATTGGGTTAAGCGGATGTCCGCCGATCCCAAAGATCGCGCCGTGGCGGATGTCGTCACGCGCGCGCGGCCCGGCCATGCCGATCTTGCGGGCGTGCTCAAATACAATCTCGAAGATATCCGCGACGTGCTCGAACGAGCTTCCGCGCGCGAAACCACTGCGCGTGTGGCGATCGGCGGCCTGGCAAAGCAAATTCTTTCGCCGTTCGGGATCGACGTGCTCGGCTACGTGGCGAGCATCGGCGCGACCGAGGCCGATACTCCCGCGGCGCTCAGCATCGAAGAGCTGCGCCGCATCACGGAAGCATCGCCGGTGCGCGTGGCGGACCCCGGCGCCGAAGCTAAAATAATCGCCGAAATCGACGAGTGCAAAAAGACCGGCGACACGCTCGGCGGCATCGTCGAGGTGATTGCGACCGGATTGCCGGTCGGGCTCGGCAGTCACGTCCAATGGGATCGCAAACTCGACGGACGGCTCGCGTTCGCACTGCTCAGCGTGCAGGCCGCCAAAGGCGTCGAGCTCGGGCTGGGCTTCAAGGCGGGACGGATGCGCGGCTCCGAACTTCACGACGAAATCGGATACGACGCCGCCCGTCGCCGCTTCACACGCTATTCCAACAATTCCGGCGGCACCGAGGGCGGCATGAGCACAGGAGAGCCGATCCGCGTGCGCGTCGCGTTCAAGCCGCTATCGACGCTGATGCGCCCGCTGCGCTCGATCGATATCAAAACCAAGGCGGAAGCAGTCGGTGCGATCGAGCGCTCCGACGTATGCGCGATCCCCGCCGCTGCCGTCATCGCGGAATCGGTGGTCGCGTTCGAACTCGCGGCGGCCTTCCTCGAAAAGTTCGGCGGCGATTCAATTGTCGAGATTACGCGCAACTTCAAAGGCTTCCTCAAACAGGTCCGCAACTACTGAAACGGCGGGCGCGCCCGGCGGAATAAACGCGCGCGCCTGGATCCGCGCTGCAACGCAAATGACGCCCAAACTGATCCTCACCGGATTCATGGCCACCGGAAAAAGCTCGGTCGGCCCGCTGGTCGCGCGCCGGCTCGGATGGAAATTCGTGGACGTTGACTCCGTCATTGTCGCGCAGGCTGGAAAATCAATCGCGCAAATCTTCGCCGACCATGGCGAGGCTCACTTCCGCCGGCTCGAACGCGAAGTGGTCGCGCATCTGACCGGCGATCGCCGGCGATGTCCCCAGTGCCACGGGCCTCGTCCCGAAGTGATTTCGACTGGTGGCGGCGTACTGCTTGACGAATCAAATTGTGCGGCGCTCAAGCGCGCCGGCGTGATCGTGTGTCTCACGGCGCGGCCCGAAGTCGTCGCAGCGCGCGTCGGGCGGTCGGAAAGCAGGCGCCCGAAACTGACCGAGGGCGGAAAATCCACTTTGGCTCGAATCAAAGAGCTGATGGACGAACGAGCTGACGCCTACGCTCGCGCCGATATTCAAATCGACAGCTCCGATCTCACAGTTGATCAACTCGCCGATCATGTTATCGCGGCCTTCGCCGCACACGCCGCGCGACGATGCGTGCCGTCGGCGGATGGCGTACGATCCGCATAGAGATGCGCACCATCCGCATAGAACTCGGGCCCGCGTCGCATAACGCTCATGTGGGCGCGGGAATCCTGGACCGGCTTGGCAACCTCGCATGCGACGCCGGACTAAAGCCCGGTTCATGTGCCGTCGTCACGGACTCGACGGTCGAAAAACTCTACGCCGCGCGCGTTGAGGACACGCTTCGCAAAAGCGGTTTCGCAACCGCCGTAATTTCGGTGCCGCCTGGCGAAGCCTCCAAATCTCTCCCGACGCTCGAGCTTCTCTACGATCGGATGACCGAGATCGGGCTTGACCGCAACAGCGTTGTGTTTGCGCTCGGCGGCGGCGTCGTTGGCGATCTCGCTGGATTTGCGGCTGCGACCTTTCTGCGCGGCGTGGCGCTCGTACAAGTGCCGACCACGGTGGTGGCGCAAGTGGATTCCGCGCTCGGCGGCAAAACCGCGGTCAACCATCGCCACGCCAAAAACCTGATCGGCGCGTTCCACCAGCCGCGGCTGATTGTCGCCGACGTGACTGTGCTTGGATCGCTGCCGGACCGCGAGTTTCGCGAGGGCCTGGCGGAAGTCATCAAGTATGGCGCAATCATGGACGCGCCGATGATCGCGGACCTGGAACGCGACCTCGATTCGATCCTTGCCCGCCGGCCCGATCTGCTCGAGCAAGTCGTCGCGCGATCGCTGATGCACAAAGCCGCCGTCGTCGGCGCCGATGAGCGCGAAAGCGATCTCCGTAAAACGCTGAATTTCGGCCACACCATCGGTCACGCGATCGAAGCGAGCGCCGGCTACGGCGGCTACTTTCACGGTGAGGCTGTTGCTATCGGGATGGTCGCGGCGGCCCGGCTGTCCTGCTCATATGCCGGCTTCTCAGCCGGCGAAGCGTCGCGTCTCCAGCGCCTGATCGAGCGCGCCGGCTTGCCGACTGCGATGCCTCCCGGATGGCACGGCGACGACTTTACCCGCGCGCTTAGTCTCGACAAGAAACGCGCCGCTGGCGCGGTCGAATTCGTGCTGCTCGACCGCCTGGGTCATTCGATGACCAAGAGCCTCTCGATTGACGAGATCGTCGCACCTCTGCTCTGAATATCCGCCCAAATCCGGCACGGTCCTGAGACTCCTGACCGGTAGTGTTCTTTGGATACCTAATTGTGACGAAAATTCCGCTTGAATGCTTGGCACTTCTATGAGGGGTTTAGTATGCATTGACTAGCGTATATGGGGCTGGTTCAACCCATACATAGTTAAGGGCCGGAAAGACGAAGTAAACGCGCGTAGCGAAGAGGCGTCACATGGATCGATTCGATGAAATTAAGAGCAGTGTCCTGACTGTGCAGGAAGTATCAAGCTACCTCCGAGTGCATTCGTCCACGATTTACAGGATGCTGAAGAAAAACCAGCTTCCCGCGTTCCGCGTCGGCAGCGACTGGCGATTTACCGTCGAGGCAATCGACAAATGGCGCGCTGCCGTAGAATCTGGCGCCCCGCTTCCCGCGAGCCACAACGGACTGAGTTCGAAGTAGCCGGATAACTCGGCTGGACGAAAATCGACGCGCCGGCCGGCTGATTCGGGAAATACCGGCGCGGATTTTCTACCAGCATCGCACGAATCTTCGCCTTTCCTGCGCCCGCCCGCTTCAGTGTCGGGGAGATATTTTTAAGCACGCGGGTCGGCGTCCAGTCACCCGCCGCGGCGGTGCCTCAAATGCGTCGAGCCAGGATTCAGCTATTTAACTTTTTCACTGGAACGATTTGGCTTGGGCTCGGCGTCGCCGCCAAACAACGACGCGAGGATGATCAGCGCGACGCCAATCGTGATCGCGCTGTCCGCGACGTTGAACACCGGGTAGTTCAGGTCGTAGTAATGCGCGCGCATAAAGTCGATCACGCGGCCGCCGCGAGTTGCACGATCGATCAGGTTTCCCGCAGCGCCGGCCAGGATCAGCGCGAAGGCAACCGAATTGATAGTCACGCGCTCCGATCGCACTATCAACACGATCAGCACAATTATCGCCGCGCACGACATCGACAGCAGAAACGCCTGGCGGGCCCACGGTGGCGCGTCGGCCAGGATGCTGAACGCCGCGCCCGGATTCAGCGTGTACGTGATGTCCAGGTAGTTCGGGACGAGCGCGATACTTTCATACAGCGCCATGTGCGCCTTGACGAACAGTTTGGTTGCTTGGTCGAGCACGATGATCGGAATCGTGATAGCGCCGATCAAAAGCAGGAACGGCTTGCGCGGCGTCCGGCCGGCTAATTCTTTTCCCGCTCCTTGCCCACGTAGAGGGCTGGGAAGAGGCTTGACGCTCGATCGTTCCTGCAACGGCTACGCCCCCACCACCGCGCGGCATCTTGCGTCCAACTGCTGATCGCTGCCGTCATCGAAGTACTTCCAGCATCGCGCACACTTCACCCCGGACGCGTGACGCCCAACCAGCGTGATTGCGGGATTCGCGGCGGCTCGCGCGAAGCTGCCATCGACGGCGAAGTCCTCGCGGCCCGCCGCTTGGCGCCTGATCTCGGCCGTTTCCGCGTCGCCCAGAATCGCAACCTCCGAGACGATGAACAGATCTTTGAGCTCTTCGCGATACTGCTTGATCGTTTCAGCAAGCCCGCTCTCAGAGCCACCGTCAGCTCCGAGGCTGATTGCAGCATCGAGCGGCGCGCCGATCGTCCCCGCCTTGCGCATCGCTTCGAGCAGCTTGAGCGCCTCGTCACGAATCCTGAGCAACGGCACCCATCGCGACACCAGTTTTGTGTCATTCCATGAACTCAAATCGTTCAGTGTGAGCAGGTGCACGCTCAGTTCATTCTTGCCCGGCAGATATGAGTAAACTTCCTCGGCCGTGAACGGAATCAGCGGCGCGAGCATCCTGACCAGCGCGTCGAGAATCGTGAACAGCGCGGTCTGCGCAGACCGTCGCTCGTGCGATTTCTCCGCCGAACAGTAGAGCCGATCTCGCGCAACATCGACGTACGTCGCGCTCAGATCTACGACTATGAACTGGGAGAGCATCCTGTAGGCTGTCTGGAAATCGAATTCTTCGTAACAATGCCTTACTGCTTCGCCCACCTGAGAAAACACGGCGAGGATATACCGATCAAATTCAAGCATGTCGGAGATCGCGACCTTATCGCGCGCGGAATCGAAGTCAGCCAGGTTGCCCAGCACGAAGCGGCAGGTGTTGCGGATCTTTCGATACGACTCTGACACCGCGCTGAAAATCGTCTGGCCGAGCGTGATGTCGGCTGTGTAGTCGAGCGACGCATACACCAGCCGCAGTACGTCGGCCCCCATCCTTCCCACCGCATCGACGGCGTCCTCCGAGTTGCCGAGCGACTTGGATATCTTGCGGCCCCGTTCGTCCACCGTCAGTCCATGGCTGATTACGCTTTTGAACGGCGCCGTGCCGCGCTCCGACACCGCACAGACCAGCGACGAGCCGAACCATCCGCGCGCCTGTTCCACCGCTTCCAGGTACGCGTCCGCCGGCCACTTCAACTCCGGCCGCGCGCCAAGCACCGCGGCTTGCGACGAGCCCGAATCGAACCACACGTCGAGAATGTCTTCTTGCTTGATAAAATCCGCGCCGCCGCACTTCTGGCATTTGAGGCCCGGCGCGACGAAGTCCGCCGCCGGCCGGCTGTACCATGCGTCGGAACCTTCGCGCGCGAAAATTTCCTCGACTCGATCCATCGTCGCAAGCAGTGGCGCGACCTCATCACATTTCGCGCATCTGACCGCGGGAATCGGCACGCCCCACGCGCGCTGGCGCGAGATGCACCAGTCGGGGCGCGTCTCCGTCATGTTGCGGATCCGATCGCGCGACCATCCGGGATACCATTTCACTTTGTCGATCGCATCGATCACTTTGACGCGCAGTCCGTTATGGTCGATGCTCACGAACCATTGCTCGGTCGCAAGAAAGATCAGCGGATTGTGGCATCGCCAGCAATGCGGGTAGCTGTGCGAGAAGTTTTGCGCATGCAGCAGCGCGCCCGCCGCTCCCAGTCTCGCGACGATCGACTTGTTCGCCTTGAAGACGTTCTGCCCCGCCCACTCTCCGCCCTCCGCCGTGAACACTCCGTCCCCATCAACCGGCGTGAACGGCGTCAGCCCGTACGCCTTGCCGACCACGAAGTCCTCGTAGCCGTGTCCCGGCGCGGTATGCACCAGGCCGGTGCCGGCGTCCGCCGTAACGTGCTCGGCGTGCATCAGCTTCACGTCGCGCGGGATAAACGGATGCCGAAAGATGTCCTGGCCGTCGAGCGCCTTGAGCGCCTCGCCGCTGAGCGCGATGCGTTTTTCGACTGCCAGCCCGCATTCCTTCTCGACGCTGTCCGCCAATCGCGACGCAACCACGTAGTAATGCTCGCCGGCCTTCAACGCGACGTAGTCGAAAGTCTCGTTCAGTGAGATTCCGAGATTCGCGGGGATCGTCCACGGCGTCGTCGTCCAGATTACGGCCGAAAGTTTGCCGGCCTTGTGCGCGGCGTTAAGCTCGGCGCCGTCGCTGCGATCTGCGGCCAGCGCGCCCGCATCCTTGAGATTCGAATTGAACCCGAACGCCACGTAGATCGACGGCGAAACGTGATCGCGGTACTCGACTTCGGCTTCCGCAAGCGCCGTGCGGCATTCGAAGCACCAGTGCACCGGCCGCAGTCCGCGATACACGTAACCACGCTCGACCATCTTGCGCAGCACGCCGATTTCGGCCGCGTCGTACTCCGGCGCCATCGTGAGATACGGCTTGAACCAATCGCCGATCACTCCCAGCCGCCGGAAGTCCGAGCGCTGCAAGTCGATCCACTTCTCCGCTTCGGCGCGGCACAGCTTGCGTAGCTCGACCTTGGAAATCGTGCGCGCCTTGTCGCCGAGCTCGCGCGATACCTTGTGCTCGATCGGCATCCCGTGACAGTCCCATCCCGGCACGAACGGTGTGCGATATCCCATCATCGAGCGCGATCGCACCACGAAGTCTTTCAGAATTTTGTTGAGCGCGGTCCCCAGATGTACCCGGCCGTTGGCGTACGGCGGGCCGTCGTGCAGCACCCACAACTGCGCGTCCTTGCGCGCCTCCATCAAGCGCCCGTAAAGGTCGGTCTCGTCCCAATGCTTGAGCATTTCCGGCTCCCGCTTGGGCAGATTCGCCTTCATCGGGAAGTCGGTCTTGGGAAGTTTCAGCGTCGATTTGTAATCGGTCTCAGCCACGCGCCATTCTCGGGTATTGAATTTGCGTTCGATCAGATTAACTTACGCCGCACTCGTTCGCGAGTATCGAGCGTGGCCGCGCATCGGTGATGCCCCTGCCGTTTGAATCCCGGCGCCCGGCTTCGTATGATTTCGCGCGCGTACCGAACAAATCAGCCTCAAGGAATCAGTTCGCCCTGGCAAATAAATTATGGGACTCAGAAAAGTAACTCTGTTCGATAAAGAAGGCACCACCCTCGTTCCCGTGGACGAGGATGGCCAGGCGAAACCCGCCGTGATGGGCGTGCGATGGGTCAATCCCGTCACCTTCGAAACGATTCGCGTGCGCGGCGGCAAACGCACCGGCCCCAAGAATGAAGTCCTGATGGAAGTTCCCGCGACGCTCGACACCGGCGCGTTCGCAATCGAGGACTTGCCCCCGCCCAAGGTCAAGCAAAAGCTCGCGCAAATCGAAAAGTCTGCCGGCGCGGGAAAATCGGCGAAAAAACCATGACCGGGCCCGCTGCGCTCGCGGGCCTGCGCGTGCTCGACCTGACCGGCCATCGCGCACAACTTTGCGCGCGGCTGCTGGCCGACATGGGCGCCGATGTCATCAAAGTCGAACCGCCCGCCGGCGACGACGCGCGCCGCATCGGCCCCTTCCTCGACGACCTCCCGCATCTCGACCGCAGCCTGTTCTTCTGGTTCTACAATCTCAACAAACGCTCCCTCACGCTCGATCTCAACCATTCCCGCGGCGCCGACATCTTGCTCCAGCTCGCCCGCTCCGCCGACGTCGTCATCGAGAGCTACGCGCCGGGCACCCTCGACCGGCTCGGCCTCGGCTGGGATACTCTCCATCGCGAGAACCCCGCGCTCGTCCTCTGCTCGATTGCGCCCTTCGGCCAGACCGGCCCTTATCGCGACTTCATCGCCGACGACACCGTGCTGACCGCATTGGGCGGGATGCTGTACATCAACGGCTTCCCCAATCACGCTCCTGTTCGTCCGCTCGGTCTGCAGGCTTATCATTCGTCGGCGTACTACGGCGCGATCGCCGTGATGCTCGCGCTGCTCGCCCGCGACACGACCTCCGAAGGCCAATGGATCGACCTCAGCATGCAGGAGGCCACCGCGGCCGCCGTCGAGCACGTCGCCGGCGCATTTTTCGAGCGCAACGAAGCCGAGCCGCGCCGCGGCACTCTGCATTGGAGCCGTTTCTTTCGCGTCGGCAAATGCCGTGACGGTTACATCATGCATTGCACGCTCGGCGACTGGACCTCGCTCATCGAATGGGTCAAGTCCGACGGCAAGGCTGCCGATCTCGACTCACCCGACTATCAGCAGGTGATGTATCGCTATCTCATGGCCGAGCATCTCTTCGACGTGCTCGACGATTGGGTCAAGGACTATCCGCGCGACGAGCTGCTCGAGCGCGCGCAACTTCTGCGCCAGCCCTACGCGACCGTCCGCCCGCCCGAGGCGCTGTTCGACGACGACCAGCTCGCCGAGCGCGGCTACTTCGTCGAGGTCGAGCATCCCGAGCTCGGCCGCAAGTTCCGCTATCCGGGCGCGCCGTATCTTTTCAATGGCACGCCGTGGCGAGTATCGCGCCGCCCGCCGCTGATCGGAGAGCATACCGGCGAAATTTTGCGCGACGAACTCTCCATCGCTCCCCAAGCGCTGGCCGCGCTCTTTGCCGAAGGAGTGATCTGATCATGCCGGCGATGCCGCTGGACGGCGTCCGCGTCCTCGATTTCACCTGGGTCGTCGCCGGCCCGGTCGCGACGCGCATCCTCGCCGACCACGGCGCGGAGGTCGTCAAGGTCGAGCGCAAGGAACCGCCCCAGCTCGGCAACCGCAAGCTCGGCCTCCAATGCGACCTGAATCGCGGCAAACTTTCCGTCGCGCTCAACATGCAGCACCCGCGCGGCGTCGAACTTGCCCGCCGCCTCGCCGCCAAAAGCGACGTCGTGATCGACAATTTTTCCGCCCGCGTGATGCGCAGTTGGGGGATGGACTACGAAAGTCTCGCCGCCGTCAAACCCGACATCATCTGCATCAGCATGTCCGGCTTGGGCCATACCGGCCCGCGCTCCAGCTACGTCAGTTACGGACCGACCCTGCAAGCCCTCACCGGCTTCACTATGCTGATGGCCGAACCCGACGGCACTCCCGCCGGCTACGGCTATTCGTACGCCGACACATGCGGCGGTTACACGGGCGCACTCGCGGCGCTCATCGCCATTTGGAATCGCCGCCGCACCGGCCGCGGCCAGTTCATCGATCTCTCGCAGTTCGAGGCCGTCGCCAGCGTGATCGGTCCCGCGCTCCTCGACATCTCCGTCAACGGCCGAACGCAATCCGCGCCCGGCTACAATTCGCAGGAAGGCCCTGCCGCACCGCACGGCATTTACAAATGCCGCCCGCTTGACGGCGACGACGACCGATGGGTCGCGATCGCCGTGCGCACCGGCCCCGAGTGGCGCCGATTCGTCACCGCGATTGGTTCTCCATCGTGGGCGAGCGACCCGAAGTTCCGCACCCTCTACCTGCGCATGCGCAATAGCGCCGAGCTCGACGCCAACGTTTCACGATGGACCGCGCAACGCAGCGCCGAAGACGCGATGGCGATCCTCCAACGCGCCAGCATCGCCGCCGGCGTCGTCGAAAACGGCATCGATCTCTGCGCGCGCGATCCTCAACTCAAAGAGCGCGGCTTCTGGCCCGCCGTCTCGACTGCAAGGGGCGCGACGACTAACGTCACGGGCATCCCGTTCAAGCTTTCCGGCGGCTCGGGAAAGGTTCGCTCGATCGCGCCCGAAGTCGGCGAGAATTTCGACTACGTGCTCGGCGAGTTGCTCGGCCTCGGCCGCGCAGAGCGCGATGAATTGGTCGCCGCCGGCGCCGTCTGGCCCTGACCGCTCGCGAATCCGTGTTACCCAGGTAACAATGTTCCCCAAGTAACGCGCATCGCTCGCAGCCCCTCGTTGCGCTAGTGTCAGCGACACTGGCTGTTAGCAGTGAAAAGCCAGTCGGGGCAATTATTGCACGCAAGCGTAATATCGAGTGCGCTGGTTGGCGTTGACGCGTTCCCGGTCGAAGTCGAAATCGACATCGGCGCCGGGATGCCGCCGCATCGTCTGGTCGGCCTAGCCGAGGGCGCGGTCAAAGAGGCGCTCGATCGCGTCAAGTCCGCGCTCAAAAATTCCGGCTTCGATTTCCCCACTCGCAAGATGACCATCAACCTCGCGCCCGCCGACACGCGCAAGGAAGGCTCGGCGTTCGATCTTCCACTCGCGCTTGGAATTCTCGCGGCGCAAAACGTGCTGAAAGATCGCGCGCGCCTGCGGGCTTATCTGGTCCTCGGCGAACTCGCGCTCGACGGCCGCATCAAAGGCATCAAGGGCGCGCTGCCGACCGCCCTGCTCGCGCGCTCTGCCAGATTCGCGGGCGTAATGCTCCCGCGCGAGAATGCCTCCGAGGCAGCCGTCGTCGGCGAGGGCACCGCCGTGCTCGGCGTCGAGAGCCTGCGCGAGGCTTTCGAGTTCTTCGAGGGCCTGCGTCCGCTCCAATCTGCGCCCGCCGATATCAGCGCCAAGTTCGGCGCCGCGAATGTTTACGACGTCGATTTCAGCGAGGTCAAAGGCCAGGAGCAGGCCAAGCGCGCGCTCGAGGTCGCCGCCGCCGGCGGTCATAACGTCCTGATGATTGGACCGCCCGGCTCGGGCAAGACGATGCTCGCCAAGCGCCTGCCCTCGATCCTGCCCGCGATGACCTTCGAGGAGGCCATCGAAACCACCAAGGTGCACTCCGTGATGGGCCTGATGGACGGCCGCGCGCTCATCGCCACCCGCCCCTTCCGCTCTCCCCACCACACCATTTCCGACGCCGGCCTCATCGGCGGCGGTTCGATTCCGCGCCCCGGCGAGGTCAGCCTCGCTCATCACGGCGTCCTGTTCCTCGACGAATTGCCCGAGTTCCGCAAGAACGTGCTCGAGGTCCTGCGCCAGCCGCTCGAGGATGCGCGCATCACCATCTCGCGCGTGATGGGCACGCTCACTTTCCCCGCCTCCGTGATGCTGGTGGCGGCGATGAACCCGTGCCCGTGCGGCTTCTACACCGATCCGCAGCACGAATGCTCCTGCTCGCCAATCGTGATTCAGCGCTATCGCTCGCGCATCTCGGGCCCGCTCCTCGATCGCATCGACATCCATATCGAAGTGCCCGCCGTGAAGTACAAGGACCTGACCGACCGCGTCGCGCGCGAGCCGTCGGTCGCGATTCGCGAGCGCGTCGATCGCGCGCGCGAGGCGCAGCTCATTCGTTTCAAGGGGATGCCGTTTTTCTGCAACGCGCAGATGCGCGCGAGCGATCTCCGCCTCCACTGCCAAATCGAGTCCGGCGGCGAGCGTCTGCTCGAGCTTGCCATCAATCGCCTCGGCCTGAGCGCGCGCGCCTACACGCGAATCCTGAAAGTCTCGCGCACCATCGCCGACCTCGACGCCGCCGCCTCGATCGCCGCCCACCATGTCAGCGAGGCCATTCAGTACCGCTCGCTCGACCGCACCGCCCCCTAGAAAAACCAAGCGGGCGGCGCGAATGTCTCCTCGTCGCCGCCTAGGGGTATGGCGCTTCGTAGGCCATGTAACGCGATATCTTCCAGCTTCCATCCGGTTGGCGCCGGAATATATCCATCCCAGGTTCCCGTTTCGTCTCCTCGGATCCGTTTTTCGGGCGCACCTTCAGAGTCCAAACGAGCCTTACAACGGCGACATCGCCCGAGACGATGATTTCCTTGATCTCCAGGTCATAGTGATATGCCTTCGCCGGGTCCGCCAACGCCATCTGCAAATTGGCGCACAGAGAATTGTAGGTGTCTTCAGGCTCCCCCCGAAAATTTGAAATCAAATCCGGCGCAAACAGCGAGCAAACCTCCGATGCGTTCCTGCTATCGAAGTCTCGCGTCCACTTCTCCAGCTCGGCGCGAATCTGATTGCTCGCGGCGGTCGTGGAATCCGCTTTCGCTGCTGGCACGTACGATGCGGACAACAGAATCGCGAGAACACCTGCTGTGAATGCTCCAATCCGAGCGCGCTTCATTCTCATAACCCCGGCTTCTCCTTCTCACGAGCGCCAGACCCCTTGCAATCGCAGTGTCTAGCCGGGCCCATGGTTTTGCGCCGCTCGCCATCCTACACGCAAAGTCGCGTATTTTTACGCAAATTCGCGCCCTGCCATCACGCCATCTTGATGACTTGTCACCATCGCGTTAACTGGTTTAGCAGTAATCTCGGAAATCGCGGAGAGCCCTGCCCCGTCAGCGGCTTTCCACAAGGGGAGTCAGCGATGAGCAGCATAGCGCGTATGGCTGTATTCGTTGTCTTGGGTTCGGCATTCACGGCTTTGGCGCTGGTCGTAGCCGGCTATCTGTCCACCACGTTCGGTTAATCCGAAGCGCCGCCCGCCGCATCCGACCTGACGGGCCCTTCCGGCAATTCCTTTTTCAGCGGCTCATCGAAGCCGCACGCAGTAGTCTTGCGCCCTGACGATCTCGCGCGCGCGTCCTTCACTGCGCTCAGCGATGACACAAAACAAGTTCTAACAGGGCGAAGCCCGCATCCTTTCTTAACATTGGGTGCAGGGGTCACCCCTGCCCAAGGAAGTGCAAAACCCACGGTGGGTTTCACTTCAATTGATTCCTATTGATTTGGCGTTACCCCTGCCGCGGGCGTTCGCGACCAGAGCCTGAAATGGTCCGTCGTCAGGACCACGCGGAAGCCGTTGCTCGACAGAAAATCATCGGGAACCAACACCAGCGGGAGCAACTGAATCGGCGAATCGTCGATGACGGCCGGGACTTTCCCCCCCGCAATCGCGTCGCGCATCTGGTTTGTCCAAAAGCGGCGCGTATCCGAGATGAGCTGGAAAAAATCGGCCGCGCCAAGGCGGCGGCGCGCGGCGAAGAATCCGTCGCGATCGTACTCGGCTTTCGCTTCGCGATACACGCCGTAGGTTTCAGGATAGCGGATCAATTCGCGGCGTCCCGCCTCGAAGCATACGAACGACGGCGCGATCACGTCCTCGCCGGGTTTGCTGGCGGCGCGCAACGCGTCGGCAAGCTGCGAGATTTCCGCGCGGGGCACGAAGCCGAAGCCATAGATGGCGCCATGCAGCCAGTTCTCGTTCACGATCGGCGTGATCCGGATCAGAAAAATCGCGATCAGCGCCGTACCGCCCGCAACGAGCTTCCATTGACGCGGCTCCTGCTCTCCCGCGATCAGACCCTCAATCGCCCGTACCAGCGCCGTCGCGCCGATTCCTGCGACGATCGCGATGAACGGGATCACCTCGAGATAGTTGTGGCCCCACGCGGTTGGGCTCAGCACGCCATAAAAGGCGTACTCGGCGGCGACTATCGCGAGCACGAGAATCACGCCACGGCTGAAGGCGCGATAGGTGAAGACTCGCCAGCATCCAAGCACGAACAGCGGCGCAAGCACGTCGAGGATCATTCGCGGGTAAGTCGCGATGCTGCCGGCGGTGTCGCGACCTTTCAGAAAATGAAACACGAACGTCTGGAATATGAACTCTTCCCCGTAGAGCCGGTAGAGGAGGGCGCTGAACGCGGCGAGCGCGAGTGCGAAGAGAGCGCCCGAAACGACCGCGCCCGCGATTCGGCGGTGTGCGACGGCGACGAACGCCAGCATCACGGCAAACGGAATCACCGCCGTCAACTTGATTGCGCATGCGACGAAGAAAATGACCGCGAGAATCGTGGCTTGGCGAATCGCCGGCATCGTATCGTCGAGCGCGACGATCGCCCCGAGGATAATCAGCGGCGCGATGAAGCTCTCGCGCTCGTAAGCGTGGTAGCGAAAGACGAGCGAGCTGTATGCGTATAGAATCGATGCGGCGATGGCGGTCGGGCGGCCGGCGACACGGCGAGCCAGCGAGTAAGACAGGAGGCTGGCCGCGAAAATCGCCGCCTCGCTCAGGATTTCGATCGACAGATGGCTTGTGCCGAACAACTTGAGATAGCATCCCGCAATCCATTCGAGCAGCGGCATATGCGGGTGAACGAAATCCAGGTACGGGCGCATCCCGACGCTCACGAGCCACGCGCTCTCGAGGTAGAAATCGTCCTCGACCCACACTTCCGGGCAGAACATCCGCATGACGCGCGGGATGAGCAGCGCGACGATGAGCCATGCGCCGATGCGCGCGGCGCCTGCCCTGTCGGCGCTCGCGGAGACGCGCCGCGATGAGCCGCGCGAAGTCATCGAAACCGCCTGTCGCATTCGCTTCGCGCACTTACTGGATGGCGAGCTGGCTCGATTGGGTGATCATCGGGGCGATTTTGGAGCTGCAGATACAGATGCTCAGGTCCGCCGGATTTCGGCGCGGATTCGACTTGATGCCGTGGCCGGATGGACTCGAGTACGCCGCGTCGGCGGCGAACCTGGCAAATGGTCGCGGTGCAGTGCTGCATTTCGGTGGATATACTTACCCGTCGCGCTATACCGGCGGCTACCCGCTGATCCTGGAATTCTTCCACCGCATCTTTGGCGAACACCTTCCGCTGCTCTTCGCCTCGTGGATTCTCGGGCTGCTCTCGGTCTTCACCATTTTCATGCTGGCACGCCGGCTGTTCGGGCGCGCGGCCGCGGCGATTGCGGCGCTACTGCTCGCGCTCTCCCCCGTCTTCATCACGTATTCGTCGCTTGTGATGAGCGACGTGCCCACGCTCTGCGTGACGATTTACGCCGCGGTGATGCTGGTGCTGGCGACGTCGGACTACGCGACCCAATCGCCGAACTGGATGCGAATGCCGGCATGGCTGATGTTCGGTCTCTTAGCCGGGTTCTCGACGATCCTCCGGCCGACGAACGCCACCATCCTTGCCGGTCTCGCGTTGTGCGTCGTGATGGTACCGCTGGAGAATCGAAATCGCGCGAGTCTGCTCAGAGCGGCTATGGCAATAGCAGTCGGTTTCGCGATTCCGGTCGCGTGGCAGTTGCATCAGAACGCGATCAATCTCGGGAGTGCGTTCGCGAGCGGCTATGCGTGGTGGGTGCCCGAAGTCTATGGCGCGGGCGGCAAGACCTTCAGCGCCGCGTACCTGTTCGGTCCCACGATGCCGCGAAATCCGCACGGCAACGTGCTCGTGTACTTCACGACGCTTTTCGGCCTCGACGGGATGCTTGGCGATCGCGGCGATGCGCGCTACTTCCTGTACCCGTTCGCGGCAGCGGTGTTCGCGCTGATCGGGTTCCTCGCGATCGTTTTCGCGCCCGGAAGATCCGCGGCGCGCCGCCTGCTGTGGTTCGGGCGCGGATACCTGGTCGCACTGACCGTGCTCTACTGTTTCTATCTGTTCACCGACGTGGCCTTCATCCTGCCGGCGGCGTTTGTAGTGTTCATCGCGGCGGGTGCGGGAGCGGCGACGGCGAATCGATGGATGCGCGATGTGCTCCGAAACCGAAATCGAAGCGCCGGTCAGCTCGCAGCCGCGGCGGGGGTGATCGTGCTCGACCTGCTGCTGGTCGTGTCGCTGGCTTCGGAAGCGGCCGTGCGCTTGAGTGCGAGGCCCGCGGACTCCGCGATGGTTGCAACCCTGGACTCTGTAGATTCCACGCTGCCTGCTGACGCGACCGTGGTCAGCAACATCTCGCTGCAGTTTCTCGAACTGTACATGCCCGCGGAGAATCGCCACTTCGTCGGCCTCAACTCGCTGGACCCGGGCGAACAATTCACCGACTACCATTTGCATCGCTTGTACGAAAAACGCGCCGCGGGATGGAACGGCGCGGTGCCGCCGGTCGTGTTCGACGGTTCTCAAATGTCCGCCGAGGCGGACTCGCTCGCATCGGCGATTGAGGCGAAGACGCCGGTCTATCTTTTGATCGCCGCACCCGAGTCGGATGATTACGCCGGTGTGCTCAAGTCTGAACTCGATCGGTTGCAGGAAAAATTCACCGTCGAGCCGGTCTCGCAGAACAATGCGGTCGCGCTGTACCGGCTGACCGCGCGGAAGTAACGCCTCATGCAGTGATGCTGGTGGGCGGAGGATCGATCGCGGGCGGGCCGCCGTAGCGCCGCCGGCAGATTGCGTAGGCGGGCCAAACGCATACGCCAAGCGCGATCGCCAGGATGAAATCGACCTTGCCTACGCCGGCC
>Ga0097691_1000032_pt1 | contig 128452 bp, 122 predicted proteins | sample NGESurdeep072012_8_FD_72858 | JGI IMG/M metagenome (GOLD analysis project Ga0097691, IMG submission 72858) | Arctic peat soil microbial communities from Barrow, Alaska - NGEE Surface sample 210-1 deep-072012 | ecosystem: Environmental > Terrestrial > Soil > Wetlands > Peat ... | reverse complement strand
TCGATCTGAATCTTACTTTTCAAGTCATTCCCGCCTAAAAAAGTGGGGCTAGTTCAGAGGTTCCCTAATATCCCCTGCTACTCGGAATGAACCACCTTCAATAGTAGTAAATTCTCTTGGCACAATACGGCATCCGAAGTATGCTTTCGCCACCGAGGCTCATACCGACGTCCCGGAGCGATACGATTGCCCATGCCCGCGGCCTCGAATTCCGGAATCGATTCGCCTCGCGCCTGGCTGATTGTCCTGGCGGCGTTCTTCGGAGCGTTCGTCTCCTTCGGTGTGACCTACAGCTTCGGGGTTTTTCTCAAGCCCATGGCTGCAACCTTCGGAGCCAGCCATGCTTCGATGACCGCCATCTTCTCGACGTTGACCGTGTTGTCCTTTTTCTTGGCGCCCATCACCGGCGACCTCGCCGACCGCATCGGACCGCGCTACGTTGTCGGGGCTGGTGCATTGATTATGGGTGCGGGCCTGCTGCTGACGGCGCACATGCACTGGTTTCCGATGTTGTTTGTGACCTACGGAGTCTGCGTGGGAACCGCAGGCGCCTGCGTCTACGTTCCGTTGGTTGCCACCGTGGGTGAATGGTTCAAACTGCGCCGGGACATCGCGCTCGGGGTTGCCATCAGTGGGATCGGCTGCGGCACGCTCATCGCTGCGCCTCTGGCCGCAACGCTCACCGAGCGCTTCGGCTGGCGCACCGCCTTTGAAATCTTCGGATGGTCGAGCACCATCATCCTCTTAGCTTGCGCGGCATTGGTCTCGCGCCCGCCGGTGCTGCGCGCCAACGACACCGCCAACGTGATGGGCATGATGCGTACCCGTACCTTCGCTCTCATGTACGTCGCCTTGATATTTTCTGGGATTGCGATTTACATCGCCTTCGTTTTTCTACCGGCCTTTGCAGCCGACGTCGGCGCCAGCCGTATCGCTGGCGCAGCGCTGATCGGCTATGTAGGCGCCTCCAGCGTCATTGGACGCCTGGGATTGAACGCCCTCGCGCCGCGCTTCGGCCTGCTCAATATGTACAAGGCGAGTTATCTGATTCTGCTGATCAGTTCGTATTTCTGGCTCACCGGCCACAACTACATGGCGCTGGTCATCTTCGGACTCGTGATGGGCGTCGGCTACGGTGGGATCGCCGCCATGTCTCCGGCGGTCGCGGCCAGCATGTTCGGCATCGAGGGACTGGGCGAACTTCTGGGCTTCCTCATGACCAGCTTTGGAATTGCCTGCCTGGTCGGGCCTCCGTTAGCCGGCGTCATGGTGGACTACACCCACGACTATAAGTGGCCTGTGTTCGTGGCAGCCGCCAGCGCATTCATCGCTTTGATCGCGGTGATTCCTCTGCGCGCGCCTGTGTCGCAGTCCAGTTCGGAACTCGAGGTGGCTACAGCCGACTGAGTGTGCCAAAAAAATCGCCCACTTGCACCAGTCACGCAGTTTCGTCCCTGCTTCAACGTGCCCTGAGCGGCTCGCCTCGCGCGATGCGGCGGCAGATGTCCTGTACGTCCCCATCGATGTGGTGCCAGAATTTCTGCAGTCCGCTGCACAGGTAGTTCAGCCCCGGATCGCCCTCAGGTGTGCGAATCAGCCGGTTCTTCGGACACTCGCCATTGCAGGCAAACAAATACTTGCACTCGCGGCAACGTTTTGGCAGCGCGCTGAACTTGGCAAAACCGAATTCCTTCTGTCGATCGGAGAAGACCATCCGCGAACTCGACGTCTGCATCACGTTGCCCAGCTTGTACTCGGAATAGACGCAGTGATCGCACGAATACAGGCTGCCATCGTGCTCCATGGCCACGCCCTTGCCGCAGAACTCATGGTAAATGCACAGCTGCGATTCCTTGCCCATCCACTGCGCGACCGCCGTCTCGAACAAGTTGACGAACGCCTTACCTATATCGCGGCGATACCAGTCGTCCCACACCTTGCAGAGAAAGTATCCCCAGTCATCTGGATCGATAGACCAATCCGTGACCACCGAATCGGGGTTCCCTGGATGCGCTGCGGGTGAGTCATACAACGGCAATGTCTCGGCGTCCCACATCTGCGGGGCGACGTTGCGGAAGACCTTGGGCTCGACGCACGGTATGAACTGCATCTGCCGCGGCCGGATTTCGTTCTTCAGAAAGCGATATACATCGAGCGGCTTCTTTGCGTTGACGCGGTTCACCACCGTCAGCGTGTTGAACGGCACGCCATGGCGATGCAACATCTGTGACGCCGCGAATACTTTGTCAAACGTCGGCTTGCCATCATGCGTGACGCGATAAACATCATGCAGTTCTCTGGGGCCATCGATGCTGAGCCCGACGAGAAATCCATGTTGCTTGAGAAATTCTCCCCACTCATCAGTCAGCAGTGTGCCATTGGTTTGCAGATCGTTCTCAATCCGCTGTCCTGGCTTCTTGTACTTCAGCTCCAACTCCACCACTTTGCCGAAGAACTCCAGCCCCAGCAGCGTTGGCTCTCCGCCCTGCCACGAGAAAACCACCTCGTCGCGGCTCTGCCCTTCGATGTATTGCTTGATGTGCTCTTCGAGAATTTCGTCGGTGATGCGGAACTTGCTGTCGCTTCCCAGCAATTCTTTCTTGTGCAGGTAATAGCAGTAGGTGCAGTCGATGTTGCAGATCGCGCCGATGGGCTTCACCATCGCGTGATACGCGGGCTTCGAACCCCGCGGTACGGGGTTAGGGGATAAGTCCGGGATCAGGACAGGATCGCTCATCTGGGCTGCGTCTCTTTTGATGCTATCGCAACCCAGCGACGACCGCAGTGCCATTTGCCGGCCTGTCGGGGAAAGATTTCCTCAGGCGTGTAATTCTGTGGGCTGGCTCTGTCGGGGGAAAATATTGACAGGGCGGACGCAATACTTCGCAACCGCCCTCCAGCACATTTCCCGTTCTTGTAACTACTGCGCTGGTTTTGCTTCCGGCTTCGCCGCCGAAGCCGCAGCCTTTGGCTTCCAGAATGTGGGATCGGCTTTCAGCCAACCATCGGAAACATAGCTCATCTTGGGATTGAAGGAGAACAAGTTGGTCTGAGTGTCTTCAACGCAGGCGGCGGTCAACTCGGCCAGCTTCTTCATTCCCTTTTCGCCAAGTTGCGCCTCGAACTTCTTGGAGTCGCCAAAGCCGCTGTCCACTTCTGCCAGCGACTTCATCGCATTGAAAACCAGGTACACGCCGCCATTGTCCATGCCGTACACGGACTGATACGTCGCCCAGTGTTGGTCTGTTTTCCCGTAGCCTTCCAGGTACACCTTGACCAACTCCTCCCACTCCTTGTCATGTCCCGGGCGGACCTTAAATCGTGACACTTCGAAATAGCGCGCCTGCGCGATGTTGACATTGGGACGCAGGCTCATGTCCTCACGATAGGCGAAAACACCCGCATCGTAGGAAGTAAGCAATGGGCCGTCCGCAACGCCTGCGCGGTCGAGCGCCGCCGACAGTGTGGCATTCTTTTGTGTCGCCAGGTTGTCCTTTTCCCAGGCCGCAAACGAGTCGTAGCCGACGAGGAAGAGGGCGCGCGAGGGCCCCGACATCGAGTCCATTCCGAGGTAGTGGGTCGGCCACTTGGCCGCCGTCATGGCCTGTACAAACGCGCTTTCCGTCTTCATATGCGGCGCGCCACTTAGGCCCGGCTTGAGGAATTCGCGCTGCACCAGCAGCACCTTCGGCGGTGCGGTTGAGTAATCCTGCGCGATAATGGTACCCGCGCCAATGGTGAGAAGAGTGAGAACCAGCCAGAGTCCGGTGTTTCTTTTCATATATCTGATAGTCTCCTGAGCTTGCGTTTTCGATTGAGAAACCAAAATGCCGGGCAGAATGATGATGCTTTGCTAGAAGACTCAACAGGAGTTTTCCTGTTAATCTCGCCCAGCGCGGAGTCGCACAACTGCTGGGTTATTCGCGGGTTGCGTGCGCAGCCTCGTTACAAACTGTAGCTGGAGCTCTGACCGCCAGCCACTCCTGTAATCGACGGTCACTTGATAAACGCCGTGGAAGAGCTTCGACAGTCTTGTCCACTTTTGTGCCGTAGTCAAGCGAATTCGTAATTACCGCCCGGTTCGGCCCTTCGAATCACGATCGCCCATGCCTGTCCACATGTACGTGGTCAGGCATCCGGATTGTAGCGGGTATGCAACGTCAGGATTGGCGCGATCAGCTCAGCGGAGGCAGACCGGCATCCAGAATTACTTGTCGGAACTCTGGCTCCGAATGCAGGCTGCGAAAATAGGAACTCCCGCGTGCTGCGGCCAGCGGAGCTTCATTCTGGGCCAGCGACAGTCGCAGGTATTGCAACGCCGGGGCCTTATCGCCGAGTAACGCCTCGGTCTCCGCCAGTTCGAAGGCCGTCACCCGATGTTGAGCGTAGCGTTTCTTCTGCACCTCGAGCCTGCTCCGCAGCATTTCTGGACATCCGCCCGCCGCGAAACCCTTTTCTTCGGCTTGCACGAGTGACAATTTATCGGGATCTCGCTGCAGTCGGGCCTGTGCGCGCGCCTCGTTCAGGAAGGCGGAGCAATCCAGTTCGCCCAGGTAGAGCGCGGCGAGGTAAGCGTGCGGCGAAAGGAAGCCGGGATCGGTAACCTCCATTTGTTTTAACAGGGCCACCCCATCATCCCGCTGGCCCACCGCCACCAGTGCCGCGCCTTTGTCGGCGCGGATAGAGGGCGAGGCCGGATCCAGTTCTTGTGCCCGGTTCAGGTACGCCAAGCCCTCCTTAGCCCGGCCCGCGGAACTCAATACGTTCCCGTACCAATGGTAGGCATCGACGTAGTTCGGATTCAAAGCAATCGCGCGGTCGAATTCGCGGCTGCTAGCTGCCAGGTCCCGCTTCGACCAGTAGTAAATAAACCCCAGGCTGGCATGGGCCTCCGCCGACGATGGATCGAGTTCGGCGGCCTTCGAGGCGGCGGCAAAGGCGCGCCCATAGGCGTCCGACTCGGGCATGGAAGCATACTCGCGCAGCAAGTTGTAGGAGTCCGCCAGTCCTACGTAGGCCTTGGCATAGTTCGGATCGCGCGAGATGGCCTGCGAAAAATAGTCCACCGCATGGTTCAGCGATTCAGGCGTCCGCTTGTTCCAGTAATAGCGTCCCTTTAGGTAAAACTCCTCCACCTCGGAACTCGGATTGTGTGCCGAGACAGCCACTGCTGGAGTGGCCCTGGTTCGTTGAGCACGCAACCCGCCGCGCTGCCATTTCACGAACAAGGCCAAAGCCACGGTGAGCACCGCTAATCCCGCGACCATTGCCCACACTTTCTTTTTCGAGTGGCTTGGTTTTTGTACCGGCGGCGGCGGAGCCGTTTGCGGCGGCCGTCGCGCGCCAATGCCCTTATTGGAAACCCGCTCGTCGGATGGAGCCACCACCTGGATCGGAGCGATCCAGCGGTAACCAGTGCGGGTTACAGTTTCGATAAAGCGCGGATTGCTGGCCGTGTCGGACAGGGTCTCACGCAGCCGGTTGACGGTGCTGCTGATGCCGCGATCGAAATCGACAAAGGTTCCGTCGGGCCATAGCGCCAGCCGAAATTCCTCCCGGCTGAGGACTTGATTTGGCCGTGACAGGAACAGCTTCAAGGCACGGAAGGGCAACTCCTGCACCTTCACCTTGCTTCCGTTCTTGCGCAGCTCACCCGCGCGCAAGTCGGCCTCGAACACTCCGAAGCGGACCGTCGAAGCCTGTTCAGCCGTCGAATCCATGGCGTCAATGGGCAGAAACAGACTATACCACCTCCCCGGCTCTGCCCGTCCCTCCGATTTTGGCGCGGTGATACCGTCCTCCAAACCCTAATGCTGCATAAAGTTGCGGCGTGAATCACGTTGGGGAGCAAGGTGAATTGACATTCCTTGGGACAGGGGCCAAGTTGGCTCAGGGGGAAATCCCGTTCTGGTCGGCCTGCGGTTCAACCGCTGCGTAGGGTAGCGTCACTTACAGCCAGAGGCCCTCAGTCGCAATACAGTAAGGACTCCCATTGAATCGTTAGCCTATACGTGGTGCCGGGTGCTGGTCAGTGCTGTCGGCGTCACGATATTCTTTGCAATTGAGTCACGATTTTGAGCATGACAGAGTTTCAGGCCAGCTTGGACGCCGAGGCGCCACGCCCGTTTTTCCCAGCCCCTGCCATACGCCGCAAGGAGAATCAAATGAAATCCGTTTGCGCCCGTTCGTCAGAAGCCTTCTGCGCGACTGCCCTAGTCCGGCTGGTCGCTGTCTCCCTCGCCTTCCTGGGGATCTTTTGCCTCACTTCCACAACCAGTCTGGCCCAGTGCACGCTGACGGGCACGGTATCAACTTGGTCGCTGGGTGCCAGTAGTAATTGGCTGAATGCTGCAAATTGGAACGCCGGCGTGCCGAACTCCGCCACCAGTGCCTGCATCACGGATGGAACCAGCACGGTCACTCTGGACGCCAACCAAACACTAAGCACCCTTGACCTCCAGATCGGCAGCGGCAACACCCTGACTTCCGCTACTAACGTGGAACTGAATGTCTTTGGTACACAGATCATTAACAACGGTCAGTTTCTGTTGAATGGGGGCAGTGGCACGAATGTAATTCTCCAGCTAGAAAACAACGTGACGCTTTCCGGCACGGGCGCACTGACTATGACTGTCGCTGGCGGCGGCGGCAGTACATACATTGAGCTGGGAGTGAGCGGCGTGACGCTGACCAACCAAAGCACCATTCAAGGCGCAGGCGTCATCGGCAACAACGGCTTGTCGTTGAACAACTCCGGCATCGTTGATGCAAACACGTCGGGCGGAACTTTGAATCTCGTCGGCATGACGAGTGGCATCAACAACACTGGCGGGTTGCTGCGTGCGTCGAACGGCGGCATCTTGGCTATCGACGGGATTACGGTGTCCGGTGGAGGAACCATCACGGCCAGGACTGGCGGCACTGTGCAGTTGTTCGCCAACACCACGATCCAGGGCGGGACCCTGAACAACCTTGGCGGTACGCTGGGAACACCGGTGAACAGTACCGCCGTTCTGGATGGGAGCACTGGCGGGGGCGCCATCACAATTAACGGCACCTACACCAGCGACGTGAACTCCGACACCTACTTCCTGGGGACGATCAACAACAAGAACAACTTCCAGTTGAACGGCGGAGCTGGCACCAATGCGATCATTTTGGCCAGCAGCAATGTGACGCTGCAGGGCGGAGGCACTGTAACCATGTCCACCGCTAGCGGCGGCGGCGCTGCGTACATTGAGCAGTCGGGCGGCCCCTTCACCCTGACCAACGTCAACAACACCATTCAGGGAGCGGGAGTCATCGGCAACAACGGCTTGTCGCTGGTGAATCAGGCGACGGTTAACGCGAACGTATCAAGCGCAACCTTGACACTTGACGGCATGACGAGTGGCCTCACGAACACTGGAGTACTAGAAGCCAGTAACGGCGGCATCCTGCAATTACAGGGTATTACGGTCAACAACGCCGGAGGAGGCACGATCACGGCCAACGGCGGCAGCTCGGTTCAGATCTATGCCGGCACCACGATCCAGGGTGGGGTCCTGACGAACAACGGTAGTTTCTTTGGAACTCCTATCAATAGCACGGCTATTCTGGATGGGAGCACGGGCGCGGGCGCCATCACGATCAATGGCACCTACACCAGCGACGTGAACTCCGACACCTACTTCCTGGGGACGATCAACAACAAGAACAACTTCCAGTTGAACGGCGGGAATGGGGTTAACACGATCTTGTTGATGGACAGCACCAACGTGACGCTGCAGGGCGGAGGCACGGTGACCATGAGCACCCTCAACGGTGGTGGCGACGCCGTCATTGAGCAGTCGGGCGGCCCCTTCACCCTGACCAACGTCGACAACACCATCCAAGGCGAAGGAATTCTTGGAAACAACGGGTTGACGATCATCAATCAGGCCACCATCAACGCCAACTCCAACGGCGGCGCGGTCATCACGCCGCTGTTTCTATAGGGCGGACCGGTTACCAATACTGGACTGATCGAAGCTACCAACAGCGGTCTGCTGAATATCAACGGCGTCACGGTCAATAACGCGGGCGGAACTATCGCTGCCAATGGTGGGAGTGCCTCGGTGCAACTGTACGGCAGCGCCCAGATCCAGGGCGGAACCCTGACCAACAACGGCGGCGCGTTCTTCGGAACCCCTGCGAGCAACACTGCCTATCTCGATGGGAGCACAGGCGCGGGTGCGGTCACAATTAATGGCACCTACACCAGCGACTTGAACTCAACCACCTACCTCCTGGGAACAATCAACAATCACGGCAACATCCTGGTGAACGGGGGAAGTGGCAACAACACGGTTCTGTTAATCGATAGCGCGAACGTAATGCTGCAGGGTGGAGGCACCGTGACTCTGGTGACCAACGCTGGCGGCGGGAGCGCCTATATCTACCAGTCAGGCGGCCCCTTGACCCTGGAAAACGTCGACAATACCATCCAGGGAGCGGGCATCATCGGGAACAATGGCTTGTCGTTGCAGAATGACGCCGGCGGAACCGTCCTTGCGAACGCCGCAGGCCAGACGCTGTCCATCACCGGGGCTGGAACGGTCACCAACAACGGCACGTTCCAGGCGAATAGCGGCTCCACCCTGCTGGTGGGAACTGTTACTTCGTTCACCAACTTCAGCGGCAATACACTCACCGGTGGCACTTACAACGTGTATGGCACGACTTCATCGCCGGGCACCTTGCAGATCAATCCTCTGGGCACCACCGGCGGAGAAATCGTCAACAACGCGGCGACCATCCTGCTCAATGGGCCTAACTCGAACTTCTTTGACGCGTCCTCGTTGGATGCCCTGTCCAACTTCAGCAATAACACCAGTGCGGGCAGCTTCACCATCACCAATGGCCGGAACTTCACCAGTCCCAGCTCGGTTAACTTCGCCAATGCGGGCGCGGTGACCGTTGGCCCGGCCAGCACGTTCACCACGGGCGGCTCACGGAACTACGTTCAGAGCGGCGGCAGCACGCAGCTCAACGGAACCCTCACCGCTGGAGGTGGCAGCGCCAACTTTAACGGCGGGGTCTTGTTCGGCAATGGCGGGACCGTTAACGGCAACGTCAGCATGGCGGGAACCATCGCACCGGCTGCCACCATCAATGGAAGCAACGTCCCGGTGATCGCGGGACAGCTCAACATCACGGGTAACTACACGCAGACCCCGGCCGGGGTCTTCAATCTCGGCCTCGGCGGGCTGACTGCCGGAACCCAGTTTGGCTTCCTGGGTATTTCAGGGAACGCCCTGATTAACGGCACGCTGAACGTCAACCTTCTGAACACCTTCTTCCCCGCCGTCGGAGATACCTTCAAGTTCCTCACAACCGGAGGCTCGGTGATCGGCACATTTGCCATCACCAACGGCTTGAACATCGGAAATGGCGAAATACTGAACGTCCTTTACGGTTCGAACTTTGTCGAACTGTCAACGGCATACTCTTCCACCACCGATCTGTGGAACGGCGGAACGGGGGTTTGGAGCAACGGCCCGCAATGGAGCATCGGCGTGCCTCAGCCGCCCTTCGACGTGATCATTTACTCCGGCGGCAACGACCTGGTGACTCTGAATGTTGGGAGCAGCACTGTCAACTCGCTGGCGGTTGGCGGCGCGAGCAACGGCCATACCTCCGAGCTGACGGACGGTGGCACGGCGCAGACGCTTTCCATCACCAACGGCCTGAGCGTAGGCCAGCAGGGCATTCTGTCCTTTACGGGCACCGGCAGCACGATCACGGCGGCCACCGTCTCGAATAACGGAAGCGTTACCATCGGCCACGGCGCGACGCTGAACCTGACCGGCCAGCCGCTGGGCGTGACCAGCGTGCTTGCGGGCGCGAGCTGGACGATTGGCGGAAACTTCGAAGTCGGAGGCGTGGCCAACACCGGCTTCGCCAACCTGTCGAGCGTTTCCGGCAGCGTCACCTTCGCGAACGGCGCCAGCCAGACCATCGGCAACAGCCTAACCAATAATGCCGGCGGATTTATTGATGTGGATGCCGGCAGCACGCTGACCGTCACGGGTAACGTCACCAACAACGCGAGCGGACCGCAGGGCATCTACACCGGCTTTAACGGAGCCGGCAACAATACGATTCACATCACAGGCAACCTGACGAACAATGGCAAGTTCGGCCTTGAGAGCGCCGGCGACATCGCAACCGTTGGCGGCAACGTCACCAACAACAGCGGCGCGTTGTTCGCTGTGACCGGCGGAGCCGGCGCGACCTTCACCGGCACCCTGCTCAATGGCGGAACGGTGGATCTGGAGAACGCCAGCAGCCTGAACGTCAATGGCGCGACGACGAATAACGGAACGCTGTCTACTTCTGGATTCGGCGGCACCGGCGGAAACACCATGACGTTCGCCAGCCTGCTGACGAATACCGCAACCGGCCAGATCAACGTGAACGGTCCCAGCGACACGCTCCATGCTACGGCTGGCTTGGCGAATGCCGGGTCAATTTCGGTGACCCACGGCTCGACGATCGATCCTCCTTTCTTCAACAATCTTGGGACCCTCAACATCGACAGCACGTCAACCTTCGTGGTGGGCACCGGTACCGCGACCGGCCCGGGCTTCATTCAACTGGCCAACGGGACGTTCGGAGAGATGATCAACTCCGCAACCGCTTTTGGTGTGGTCAACGTCGCCGGATCCGCTTCCCTGAATGGCACGCTCGATATCCTGCTGCAGTCAGGGTACAATCCGGCAGTCGGCACGTCTTTCACGTTCCTCCTGCTCAACCCGGGACAACTTTCCGGTACCTACGCCAACATCCTGAACGACATCTTCAATAACGGTACGGAGATGTGGGTGGTTAACTACAATAACGCCGGCGGCTTTGTACAGCTGACGGCGGCATCGAATATCGGTACAACTCCCGAGCCCGGCACGTTCCTCCTGCTGGGCAGCGGACTGCTCAGCTTGTCGTATGGCTTACGCCGCCGCTTGAAGAAGTAGTTTTTACTTCGTCTGAGACGCGGCCTGATTAGATGCAGTCAGGCCGCTTTTCTATCTGCGACGAGTCAGTTCAATGCGACAATTTGCCACCAACCATTTACGATCATTCTGGCCGCAACACGGCCCCCCGGAGAAACAGCATGAAGCTACCTGCGATTGCATTGTCTTTGTTGATGTTCGTCACCCTCATCCTGATGGCGGGTTGCGCCACCCCGCCCACCGCTGTCACCTTCACCACTCCATACCAAGCCGTGCTGCTCAGCAATAATTCTGTCTATTACGGAAAACTCGCGGGCTTCGGAACGGCCAGCCCGGTGCTGACTGACGTGTTCTACATCGTCAGCCAGAGCAATCCTGAAACCAAGCAGGTCACTAACATGCTGGTGAAGCGCGGCAAGGAGCTGCACGGGCCCGATCGCATGTACCTGAACGCCAACAGCATTGTGTTCGTGGAGCCGGTGGGTGCCGATTCAAAAGTTGCACAGCTGATCGACGAAGCCGCCAAGAAACAGTAGCCGATCCGGCGCGCTGCGCTCCCCTCGCGTGTGGGGCCTTGGCCTGCGCGGATTTCCGGGTGCGCGGCCGCCCCTGGTCTTTGGGGCCCGTGCCTCAATGTGTCCCCGGCCACCCCAACGGCGCTCGCCTTGCCGGAACCTCGTTTTTCCGGGTATAATCATAGTTTCGCCCCGCACCTCGGGAATCATCTGGAGTAAGTCATGGCACAAGTTTGCGAAGTTTGCGGCAAAGGGCCGCAGTCGGGTAACAACATCAGTCACGCCCACAACGTCACCAAGCGCCGCTGGAGCGTCAACCTCCGCCCCGTGAAGGCCAAAACAGCCCACGGCAACAAGCGCATGCGGGTCTGCACCTCCTGCCTCCGCAGTGGCAAGATCGTCAAGGCGTAAGTCTATTCGTTTTCAACAGTTAGAACGATAAGCCCTCCCCACCGGAAGGGCTTTTTGCTGCGTGGCATTATGAGATCTCGTGGTGGAAATCGGGGGCCTGCGAGTTCGGTGCCAAGGCCGCCTCCGCTCAGGATCACACAAGCTGATTGCTGATTGTTCGTCGCCCTACAAACGCCGCTCCTACCGCCAGTCCCAGGGCCGCCCCCGCCACCACGTCGATGGCGTAGTGATAGCCGTCATAGACCGCGCCGATGCTCATCAGCACGACGCAGACCGCCAGCCACGGAGCGAACCGCGGGAAATAGCGGACCACGAACACCAGCACTGCGAACCCCAGCATGATGTGTCCGCTGGGAAAGGCGTTGCCATGCACCCCGGCGTTGTTTTGGATCAGCCGCACCAGGAAGTGGAATGGCCCTGACGATTCCACGACGGGCAGCGCGGAAGCCGCAAGTCGCACATTGTGAGCTGGGCTACGCGTAGGGAACAGCAGGTAGGTGGCGTAACAAACCGCATAGCCCACGCTGAGCCCGTCCGTCATGCTGCGGAATGCCCCCGCGTATCGGGACCGGCGCCGCCATGCCCAAAGCACTCCGGCGACGGCTGGATAGAGCGGGTAGAAGCTGAAGTAGCCGAACTCCAGCAGCTCGCGGAACCAGAGCGACGAGTAGCGATGCAGCCATTCCGCCGGAGGCACCGCGAACAGCGCCGCTTCCCATCTCACCAGATAAGCGTTCTGCCACGCGCCCCGCAACCCCAGCGACAGAAACGACACTTCCTCGAACACAGTGATGAAGAAGAGGCCGGGCAGCCAGTCGTGGACGAACTCCCAGCGCGAGCTGTTGTGCTGCTTGCCTGCGAAAACGAGAATCGCGGCCATCGCCATCACATTCCATGCCACATACCACGGCCAGTGCGCGACCTGCGAAGAGCGAGCGCACACCAGCACCGTCAGCGCGAGATGCACGGCAAGATAGACGCGGTTGGTGAGGTTCATTAGGGACGTGACTGAGTGTAGCAACAAGCAAATAGTCGTTAACAACTGTCACGGTAGCCCGGGCGGAGCGGGACACGAGTTAAGACTGTGGCGAACTTGCAGATTTGTCAAATTTACTTTTGCACGCATCCTTTGTTTTCAATGGGTTAGGCTGAAATTAGCGGCAAAAAATTGATTACAAATAGTTTACGGCTATCCATTTCAGCCATAAGGACTTATATCTGCATTTCCTGCACACTGCCTAGAGGATTCGACATTTCAAAGAACCTTGGAGGTCGGTGAATTTGACTCACCCGAACCATGCGCCACCGCCGGAATGACAACTTCCGACGTGGCATGCTTCGCCCCTCAGGGGAAACATCCCAGTCTCGTGGATAAGGCAGAGGGCGTGGGAAGTCACGCAAAATGCGTGCGGCAGAAACGATAGCAACCGGGAGACGCCGAGGCGGACGCGGTCCCACCATTTGCCGCCGATTCGCGGGAGAGCCGTGCACCCAAACTCGACGGAAAATGGCCGGAGCATTCGGCTCCGGCCATTTGGGTAATGCAGTGTTTTGTGTAGCTTACAGCATCAGTTTGCGGCGAAGCAGGCCGGCTAGGCCGACGATGCCGGAGCCGAACATAACCAGCGTGCCAGGCTCAGGCGTGGTGCTCACACTAGCTTGTCCCGCGACCCAGAACGACTCCTCGAAGATGTTGTCGTCGCCCGACGGGTTGACGGTCGAAACGTTAACGGTTGTCGCACCGGTTACTCCGGCACAGGCAACCAAGTCATAACTCTCGTGGTCGGCGGTATAGCTCGGCAGGCAGGAAGAGAACCCGGGATAGGGACTGCCCGGTCCGCCGGAGGTAATCAGGTTTCCATTTGAGACGAAACCGTCCTGGCTGTCGTCGTTGTTTCCCGCATTTGTGGTAATCACAGTGCCGTTCACCGTGATGGTGGAGTTCTGGCCGCAGCAACTGAAGCTGTCGGCGATGGACATCTGCGCAAAGCCACTGAGCGGATTGGCGAAGGTGATCGTGCTGTGGTCGCCACTCGAGGTGGACCATCCGTCCAAAACTGCTACGGTGTTCAAGATTAGCGGATTGTTGAACTTGTACACCACAATTAACGCTTCGCCGTCTATCCCCGACTGCGTTGCGCCCTCCTGAACCGTAAAGGGGCTAAAGGTTCCCGTGGTAGAGTTCCACGCCGCGTTTACGATACTGGTGACGTCAGCTCGTGCCGAACCGAGACCACAACACGTGGGGCTCTGCATGACCACAGAATGGAAGATAAGTGACGTTCCATTCAAGCTGACGGAGGGTACGAACGGACCACCAAATTCAGCCGAATACATGTAAGCCTGCGTGATCGTTGCACCCATCGGAACGCTTCCCAAGTTGATCGTGCAGAGTTGGGTCACAGACCCGCAGCCGCTCTGCGCATAGCCATAGTCGCCAACCCACTGATTGACAAGTGACAGACTAGCCTGTGAAGGCAACGCGGCTGCACAGAAGCCAGCCAGTACCAAGACAAAGATCGCCCTTTTCAGATTCATTTTTCCTCCATAACTATGGCAGGCATTCACCTGCATTGCTGATTGACCTAGGTCGACCACGAAAACCGTATCGATTTGAGAACCAGAACTCCTCGTAGCGCGATGACAAGAAACCCCGATTGAAGACGATCGAGGCACCCCGGTGTATCTTAAGCAACTTGCTGGCCAATGCTGGCAGTATTTCATTTCTCAGTATGTAATTACGGGATGGCAATATTATATAACATATAAACTTATGATTCTTATACTACTTAGTGACTTTTGCCGAATATTTCGCGAGGCTCACCAAGAAGCAAGAATCACACAAGAGTAATGAGCATCTTAGCCGCACAGGTGCAAACCGTTGCATATAAGTGGTAGGTCTGTTCCCATTTGGACGCCCAGCCGGGGTGCGCCTTTCGAGACGCAGAAAGGCCGGAGCTTGCGCTCCGGCCGGTGGGTACCACAGTGTGTCAATTCAAAGTCACAGCATGAACTTGCGACCCGCACAGCCCGCCAGTGCGACAATGCCGGAACCCAGCAGCAGCATCGAGCCCGGCTTCGGAGTGGTGGAGAACGGCGCTTCCTCGAAGATCACGCTCGCTGCGCTCTCGTAGGGATAGCCGACGACGTTGTAGTTCGGGGCAGTCAGGACCACCGCGGCGTCTCCCAAAATCGTGGACGCGAAAACGGGGCCGCCTGCCCATCCCGAGTACTGGTTGGTGATCGCCATGCCTTCCGGTCCGTTTTTCTTTGCCTGGAGTAAGCACGGCAACCCGGAAGCTCGCCTACCCCAGCCACTCGAAATCCAGGCCGGTGCGTTTGCGCAAGGCGTTGAATTGTTCATCAGTTGCGCAACCGATTAAGCAATCCTGCCCCCCGAGATCGAGCCCGGTGAAGCGCAACTCGCTCTCCTGCTCGGCCAGCAGCCCCACGAATCGGCTCAGAATGTTGGGATCGATCCAGCGTTCCTCGATTCGGCCGGGCCAGCGATATTCGCGCCCACAAAGCGTGAACGACAGCCAGGCCACTCCCTGGCGCCAGTCGAACTCGTCGTGAACCGCTTCGATGGGCAACACGCCCCCGGCGAGCCTCGCCATGCGCTGCGCCACCTTGACGTAATCCCCTCGACCGCCGATGCATTCCGCGCGCATGTGCCACACCTGGCCTGACAATGGCAGACAGGGCGGATCCTGCGATTCGGTTCCCAGTACTGACAGCAGCAGCTTGAAGGGAGAGGTTTCGTACTCGCGCTCGCCGTGGCGGGCGAACAACTCCGCTGGGCCTACGCCGTCGTTGAGCGCAATTCCGCACTGCTCCAGCGTGTCGAGCTGGGCATAGAGCGTCAGGTTGCGGTTCATCAGGCGGCGAATGAGCGACACGCGGGCCCCCATTGAGACGATACACTCGGCTTACCCAAAGCCATTCGGGAAGTAACATCCTCGCCACTTCACGATCACCAATCGCAGTCGGTTTTAACGCCAGAGAATTCAAGCGAACTAGCATGTGGCGTGTCTCGTATGACGAATTAGCACGGTACGCTGCCTCGCGACTGGGACAATAGCCGGGCCGAGGCGCACACATGGATTGTTGTTCGGAGCAATCGTTTCGGAATTATCATTTCTACAGGGATCGTTGCGACGCGGTCGAAGCACAAGAACGCTCCTCCACGGTCGCGGGTTCGTGGGAGTCAAACGATGAAGCACGCGTTACTGAACATTCGCCGTCTCGCCCAATACGCCCTCACCTTTTTTCTGTTCTGCCTGGCGGCGGGAAGCCAGGTTACAGCGCAATCGACTGCCGCCAGTCCGGCCGGTCCGCAACTCGACAATCGCATGTTCGCCCAGTTCGACAAGCTGATCCACGTTAAGCGCGTGAAGACCGGCGATGCGGTAACGGCGCACCTTACAGCTCCAGTCGGGTTGGTTGATGGCACCGAACTACCCAAAGGCAGCAAGCTGATTGGCAGCATCACCGATCTCAAACTCAAGGCCGACAAGGACGGAAAGTCCAGACTCGGGCTGCTCTTCACCAGCGTGGTCTTGAAGAGCGGCAAGGAACTGCCGCTCCGCATGGCGCTGATAGCGGTGGCGCCGCACTCCTATCAGGGTGAAGCGGACCTGTTGTCGGCAGGCAATCCTTTTTCCGGCGGTAACCGCATGCAGGCCGGTACCGGCGCTAACACGCTGAACACCACCACCAACGAGGGAGAGGCGTTGAGTCGCGGGCTGGGCGCACGCGCCCCAGCCTCAAAGACCAACGTTGGCGAATCCCAGATGCTGCCGGGGAAGTCTTACCTGCCCGACGTCGTCATGTTGTCGTACTCGGCAGCCAGCCCGGGGACCATCCTGGAGGCGAAGACCGGTTCGGTGTACGTTGACGCCGGAAGCCGCCTGCTGCTGCTGGTGCAGTAGCGCAGGTGGAAATCTATGCACCCAGAGCCTGCGCCTGAGAGCGCGCCACAAACTTCGAATATCCTGACCTTTCGAAATGCAGCGACGCGCATGGTACGTGCTCGCAACCTCGCAATTCCCAAGGGCCGGAGATTACAAATCACTGCTCCTCGGAGTCATCGACGGCGGGCGTTCCGGCTTGCCGCCTCTCAGGCCGTGCAGTACCATGACCCCGTCCCTGGAGGCCCGGATGAACGATGAACTGTGGAAAGAACGGCTGGGGTTCGTGTCTGGCACCATCTTGGCGTGGGGTATCGTGCTGGTGCATTTCTGGCCAAGCGTCGCCATATTCCAGACAGGGAGACATCTTCGCGCCTGGTCGATGAACACTCCGGGCCAGGGCGTGCGTACGGACGTTTGGATGTTCTGGCTGTTGACCGCGCTGCTGGCAGTCGGAGCATGGACGGTATTTCTGGCAGTGGTGCACATCCTGTCGCGCGGTTTGTGGATGATGGTCGCGCTCGAAGAAAAGCGTGGCGCCGGCGCCATGCCTCTGAAAAATCCGCTCGACAAACTCAGTTCCCTGACCTACGCGGCAGTGTTCTTGCAGTGGTTCGCGGTTGCGCTTCTGCTGGTCGTCGTGCCGCTGGTGCTGCTAAGCGCCGGGTTCGAACAGTTGCTGGCGCATATCATGCCAATGCAGGTCGCTGGATGGATCGCGCGCATCGCCGTCGCCATCATCAACGTCATCGTCACCTTGTTCGTAGTGTACAAGGCGTTTACCACGCTGCCCCGCTTGATCAGCGTCGAGGACATTGTCATCCTGAACGCGATCTACCTGGTGGTAGTTTTCGGCTTCATGATTTCCTGGCTGGTAGTCATCGAGTTCTGCAATACCGTGTCGCTCACGGTGGACAGCAAGGTGGTGCGCCCCGACCACGGTGTGACCGTCACTGTCGCGTTGGGCGGCGCCACTTCCGACCCTCGCGAAGCGCAATTGCAATTGGTCGATGCCAAAAATAATGTTCTACCATCGCCGCCGCTCTATGACACCGGCGATGGTAGCTACCTTAGCTACATCCCGCCGAGCCTGTCGCCTGGCCTCTACCGGGTTGTGCTGCGCTACCCGCACACGTCATTCGCGTCGTCTTTCCCTTTCGTGCGGGGACGCACCGAACGCAGCCAGACGTTCTTAGTCGCACCGTAGCCAGGTTGGTGCAGCAAACCATGGGCCCGCTGCCGCAGTATTTCCGCTCCGTAATGCCTACTTCGCCCGCGTCCATTTCTCGGTGCGGCCCAGCAGCGAGATGCCGACGAATCCGCGTAGATTCATTTCCGTGGCCGACACCAGCGTAGCTTTGGAACTGTAGGTCTTACCGCTGTCGGGATCGTAGATCTTGCCGTTCTTCCACAGGTTGTCGCCCGAGTATTGCAGACCCTGCATGATCTGCATGTCCATGAGCGGTGTCTTTCTGCGCGCAGCGTCAGGATTGTAGTGGTCAAGCTTGGGAGTGTCCGGAGTGCCCAGCGTCGAGCCGGCAGGATACACGGGCTCCTTCAGCCACACGATCTTGCCGCAATAGTCGTTGCCACACTTGAAGATGTCGATCTTGGCGTCCTGTTTCTGGTTGAGCCAGGCGCCGAGGATGTCATCGCTACCGGCCCACGCGGGCGCGGCCGCTGCCAGGGCCACGATCAGTAGAAGGAGTGCGGGTTTCATGCGTGTCATGGATGTTTCCTTATGCGTAAAAGTAAGTGTGATGACGGCAAGCTGACGCCATTCGCCCGCAGTATAGGCGCATGAGGCTGCCGGAAGATGTGATTGGACGGCCTAATTTTCTCGTAATCGTCGGTTAGGGAACGACGGCGCGAATTAAGCAACTAGGGTGTCGCCGTCCAGCGGGCGCATACATGGGGCATCCAGCGGGAGAATGCGCGCAGTTCACTTTGCCGGGATGGGAGATGTGTTGCGCTGGTCCATCGTCTTGTAATCCGGCGGCACCACGAACACGCGTGCGTCGGGTTCGGCGAGGCTGACGTTGGACACGGTGAAGACTTGCGTTCCCTGCGTGGGGTCCATGCGCTTCACCACCAGATTTATGCCGAGTTTTGGCGAATACCAGAACTCCTTGGTAAGCACGACCTCGCGGTCGTTGCCGACGGTGCCCGGACTGCTAGTAATCGTCTCGCGCGTGCCGATCGTTTCAAGGCCTTCCGACTGGCCCTTGCCCAGGTCCTCGCGGCTGAGATGGCGGTGTCCGTCGGCCATCTGGCCCACCGGCAGAATGGCTTCGCTCATCGGCGAAAAGAAATTATAGATGTCGCACACTTTGTTGGCAGGAAAGCAGACTGTGCGACTACGGTTTGCGGGATCGACGTAGTCCATCTGAAACAGCAGCGAGGGAGAGTCACTGTCGGCGGGCACAAAGCGGCGGCGTTCTTCGAACACGCGTCCGCGGCTGTCGCGGGCCACCAGGCGGTGGTTCTTCAGGATGATGGTGGCGCCGTCGCTCGTCTGGCGGGTCCACTCCAAGCTTACCGTTGCGGTGAACGGTGCGTTGGTCAGGGGTGGAATGAAAATACTTACGATGCGGGTAAACGAATTGCCATCAGGCGCGTGCAGGGCGTCCTGGGAAGTCTGCGCCAAAAGTCGAGGAACGAGTAAAGCAACCGCCGTTGCCAGGAAGAGAGGAAGAAATATTCGCTTCAAAGGCGACCTCCGCGGCAGCAATATTGTGACATGAATGAGGAGCTGGAAATGTAAATTTGGGTCGATTTCGGCCGCCAAACAGCAATCCCATACCAGTAGTAACTGCTGGTCACAACCCGCGATTGATTAAGCATAAACAGCCGCTGATCACGGGCTGTCAAATTGAGAGCAGTGAGGAAATCAATCCCGACGACGGCAGCTTCCCGTTGATCTGTTCCAACAGTCTTACGATCGCCAGAAGAGCTCGATACACGAAGATTCCACCGCCGACAATCGCCAACAAGATCGCCCCGAGCAGAACTGCAGTCAGAGTCATGGTTCCCCTCTGTTGGTAAGGGTAGCACTCGCCAATGCGTCTCACCGTCAGAAGACTCAGTTAGCCAACGCAAGTCTGAATGGGGAGACCATGGTTACGGAAGTACCCGCGTAACGCGGTCCGAACGTCCCGCGATGACATGGGGCTCTGACTTGCGGGTGTAGACTTGCGCTGTATGGCAAAAGCGAAAACCACGGTGCGCGAGGTCCGCGTCGGCGCCGATCCTGGAGCGGGAACGCTCTACCTCGTCGGCACGCCGATCGGCAACCTGGAAGACATTACGCTGCGGGCGCTGCGCATCCTGAAAGAAGTCGATCTCATCGCCTGCGAAGACACGCGGCACACCGTGCAGTTGCTCGACCACTATGGCATTGAGAAGATGACCGTCAGCTACCACGAGCACAACGAGCTGACCCGCGCTGCCGAGTTGATCGTGCATCTGGAGCAGGGTGACAACATCGCCATGGTGAGCGACGCGGGCATGCCCGGAGTTAGCGATCCCGGATACCGCCTCATCGCCCTGGCGGTGCGGCATCACATTCGTATCGTGCCGGTGCCCGGAGCGTCGGCGTTTCTCTCCGCGCTGGTGGCCAGCGGCCTGCCTACTGACTCCTTCCGCTTCAGCGGATTCCTGCCCGCAAAAGAAGGCGCGCGCCGTACATTACTGGAGGCCATTCGGCATTCGCCGCGTACTCAGATCTTCTACGAAGCCCCACACCGCATCGTCGACGCGCTGCGGGACATCGTTGAGCTTTTAGGGCCGGAGCGCCACGTCGTCATAGCGCGCGAAGTCACCAAACTGCACGAAGAGTTCCTGCGCGGACATGCCGAAGATGTGCTCGCCACCCTTGAGAAGCGCGGCGACGTGAAAGGCGAAATCACCCTGCTGATCGGCAAGGGTGAGGGCACCGACCACGAGCAACTCAGCCCGAAAAATGTCGGACAGCGCGTGCGCGAGCTGATGAGCTCAGACGCGCTCGACGAGAAGGCCGCGCTGAAGCAGGCGGCGAAAGAGTTTGGCGTGTCCAAGAGCGAAGCCTACCGCGAGTTGCAGAGGGTGAAGTAGAACGTCCGTGATCTCGCACCGGCGGGTCATCATCGTCACGTCCTTATTGGTTGGAATATCTGTTGCGGCATGGGGGCAGGAGTCCCACCGCCCCGTGGCTGGCGCCCCGCCACCCGAAGCAGCGCCGACGGGTGCGATCAATCCCGAGCTCGAAACCATGACACGGGCGGTGGCAATCCAGGCCAGGCCCGACCAGGTTGGCTATTTTCATTCGGCTATCGCCAGCACCGACGTCGCTCTTCAGCAGTCGCGCGAGTTACAAACCCTTGGTTCCGCCGCCGACAGCACACCGACCGTGAATGCCAGGTCGCTGGCGCTGCGCGATGCCATTGATGACGTGGATCACTACAACGGACGCTTCATGGCGTCGTTTTCGAAGACGCAGGAAACGGAGTTGAAGCCGCTAAGAAAACGCTTACGCAAGTCTTATACTTTCGTCGCCAAAGAAACCAAGGCGGTGCAGCAGGACATGGAGCCAGGCAAGGTCGTTCCGGCGCGCCTGGCGAGCGCCGCAGCCAACCTGGAAAAGGCGCTTTCCGACTTTCGCACCGACCAAATCCGCCTGGCCCGGGAGATGGGAATCCAGTCCAAGTGATAATGTCGTTCAGGAGAGGCTCCAAACCATGAATCGATTGCTCATCGTCCTCTCGTTGCCGTTGATCTTGTTCGCCGCTACGGCCGGCTGCCTGGCGCAAGGGGCCAGCGGCCCAGTCACCTTCCAGCCCGGTTCTGATCTGCAGCAAAGAGTCCTCTCGCCTTCGCCGGCCGCCAGCGCGACTAAGCAGTCCCGGCAGGCTGCCATCGGAAGCGGAAACACCATGATCGACACCGGCGATCCCAAGAACTCCTTCTGGAACGAGCCCGTCGATTTGGGCGGCAACGGAGTCGTGGTGAATGCCGACATGCTCTGGGACGCATCGTCAAAAATCCTCTACGCGTTCGCGCGCACCAGTCTGCGTTGCACCCACGGCAAATCGACCGAAGCGGACATTCTCGTCGGCATCTACGGGAAGAAGAACTTCCTGTCGAAGTCGCCCGGATCGGGCTGGTGGGTGGTCAACCTCGCGCAGAACCAATGCCAGGCGCCCGTCGCCGGCCTCTACGGTTGTAAGTTCGACTCCCAGGGCGCACCTCTGGCCTGCGGCCACGCCGAACTCGATTCCCGCATCAACGATATGGCCATAACCGAGGCTACCAGGTTCTGAGGACAGACATCCCACAATGTGAGACATTCCACTCGGCGTCGGCGCCGAGTGCATGGCGTGCGAAGGATACCGGCCTGGGCCGGCGGGCAAGAGCGTTTCTGTTGTACAAACGTGCGGGGAGCACGATTGGATTGCGATGGGCCTCAGCAAAATTCCGGAGGCTACTTGCTGCGACGTATCGCGGGGTAGCGCGCTCCCCGGCACACAACGGTAGATGCGGGCTGACCCATGGAGACGGAGTAGAGTCGCGCCTGATTATCCTAAGAAGAAAATTGGGAGCGATTGCAGATGAGCGCGAGAAAATTGACGGCTACGAGCGCGACCGGGGATGTGGCGGATTCTTCGAGCGCATGGGGAACCCGCACCGCGGCGAGTTCCCAGCCATCCCAGTGATCGATCTCACTTGGCCGGTTTCTTTGGTGGTGCGACCGCTTTCTTTCCACCATCACCCGCGGGCGGGCTCGAGTCATCTGCGGCGTCTGGCGCCGTGGTCGTTGCAGCGTCTTTCTCTGCGTCCGCTGCCGTCTGCTGTTCAAGCTGGACGTGCTCTCCGGAGTCAACGTCGTCGGCAGACGTTTTGTCGGTCAGCATTACCTTGAAGCTGCCCGTGCCGGCCTTGAGGTCATCCGCGGCAAACACAATATCCGCTGTAGTCCCGTCGTCTGCGGCGGTGATCTTGCCTACGATCTCGGTATCGTCCTGCACCAGCTTCACGCCGGCAATGGACTTCAGGTTTGTGCCCGTGACCTTACAGTCGATGGAGCCATCTTTATCCGGCTTCGAAATGTCGATGGAGCCGCTGGGCAGTTTCGGGCAGGTAATGCCACTCAACGCTCCGGGTTCATTGGTCAATTGTTTGATGTGAACGCCGCCGATCACGACGAAGGTGTGGTCCTGTAGAATGCGCAGCGCGGCCGGCCGCCACTTCTTGTAGTCCAGGGAATCCTGCGTAGTCTCGGGGTAATCCTTGGCTGTTGTGGCCGGGGAAGATCCAGATTTGCACTCCTGGCTATTGGCGTGGCCAAGATAGGTGCGGGTTTGCTTGTTGTATCCGCACCAGGCAAACGGCATCTGCTCCACCGGTTTGACCGAGATAAAGGTCACCAGCGGAACCGATCCCTCAATCGGAACGATCACCTTGTTCACCGACGAAGCGGAAAAGGCACGGTCATTGATGTTGTTCAGTTGCTCGACTGTATGGTCCGGAAAGAGCGTCTTGAATCCAGGGATAAACCCTCCTTGGAAGACAGCGACCGCGGTAGCAAACTCGGTGGCGGGTGCAAGCGGGGTGACTGCGGAGGCGATGGCTCCCACCGCCAGCAACGAGTTGAGCGCAAGGTTGCGGCGGTCTTGCGTCTGTCCGCGTTCGGCGACCGCGCGCACCAGCAACTTGTCGCGCCCGGCCTGGAAGCGGCTGAAGTCCGCAGGATTCAATCCGGTATCGACCGCCACCTGGATGTCGTGAATCAAGAATTCGTTGGTCTTGTTAAGGTTTCGGACGGTGACTTGAATGGCTATATAGGTGTTGGCAACGCGCCTGCCGAAGATGTCGCTGGTCTCCTGCCAGGTGAGGATTGCCATCGAACAGCTCACGTCGTCGGGCGGTTTGAAACGGCTGGTTGAGGCCACGTTGTTGGCAGTCACAACCACCGCACTGACCGCCGCCGCAACCACTTTATTCAATTCAGCTTCACTCAAGGGCGTGAGAAATTCTCGATTCGCGTCTGTGAATAGATCGCTCTTGGCCTGGCGGAGCGCGGTCGCTGCGGCATCCGACACATGCAGCAACAGTTGCTCCTGTGTCATGCCAACTAGTGTTGGTGCTTGTTTGACTAACTCGTCCTCATAGTCCTTGCCTACTCTCCTGGCGGCCCCAGCGGCTATGCTGGCTGCTGCTTGTCTTGAATCTGACTTCAATGCAGGATTGGCTTGGAAAGCATCGTGGGCTGCCGCGACGAGCACCGTTTTCGTTTCGCGGATGATCCTGTAAACCGTCCCTATGTCGACCGGAGTTTTGCTACTCGCAGGCCGTGAAATGGCATGCATATCGTATTTCTGGTCATCTGTGAACAGGCAGGGAACGAAATCGCCCAAAGGCCCTGAACTTCTCTGGGTCGGAGGCTTCTTGTCATGAGTCGTCGCCGACTTCACTTTCTTGGGTGGGGTCGTAACCGTCGTCTCGTCTGAAGTAGTTGACGCATTATTGGTCGCGGCCGCCGTTGTCGCACTAGTTTGGGCGGTCGCTGTCTTAGGAGTCTCTGCCATGCCGCTAACCAGGGACAAGGCAACAGAAAGGGCAACGACGAACAATCCAGAGTGGAGCGCGAGTTTGTTCACATGTATGCCTTAACGAGCAAGCCGCTCATGGCATCAGAGGCAAAATTGAAGCGGGAAGCTAGGTGCGGGCTTTCGGCCAGAATTTCCGTCTTAGCTCACAAGGGATATTGACTATATACCGATTGCGCGCTGCCAGCGCATAATTCTTCGGCTTCGGCGGCGCGGTGGGAGCGGAGCGCCGTTCTGCAGGTTGTCACAGGGGTGACCATTTCTGATATGCTGCGTCGGTTCCACTGGAGGAACTCCCATGAAGCGTAAGCTGGTAGTTTTGGTGCTCGCCATCCTGACGCTTGGGCTGTTGCCCGCGTTCGGCCAAAGTGCCGCGCCCGGAGTCGCCAAAGAAGTGCGCGACAATTTCATCGATGTTGACCGCAAGGTCCTCGAAATGGCCCACGACTGGCCCGCCGACCGCTACGACTACAAACTGCGCAAAGAGATGCGCACCTTCGGCGCAGTGCTGGTTCACATTGCGTCGGGAAACATCTACGCCGCCAAGGTGGGACGCGGCGAGAAGGCGAAGTGGGACGAACTCGATCCCGCGAAATATCCCGACAAGGCCTCGGTCGTGGCGCTCCTGGAGAAGTCGTTCGCTGATTCCGAAGGAGTATTGAAGGGTCTGCCCGACGCGTCATTCACCAAGACCGTCGATCCTTGGCTGAGCGTGATGGAACATTCCGGCGAGCACTATGGCCTGCTGGTCGCCTACTATCGCGACAACGGCATGACGCCTCCAGAGTCGCGCCCGAAGCCGAAGAAGTAGCAGTACATTGGTCACGGAGGCCTGCGAGCGGCACCAACTTGGCAGGCGAAGGCGACAAGTAACCTACTCAAGCAAGAACAGGAAAAGCTTGCCTGAGGTACACACCGAGGCACCTTCCTGTACGAACTGCATTATGAAGGTTGGATCAAAGATGCTCCGCTTCCTATTAGTGTGCAGCGTGTTCCTCTCCTCCAACCTGCCAGCCGTGGCGCAGGTTCCGGTGCGCTACACCGAGGGTTTGCTTCATGGCTTTCTCGTGCTACGAACGGCCGAAGGCGAAGCCCTGGCCCATGGCGACCTGAGCCAGACTGCGCGCGGCAACACCGTCACTTCACGCCTCGCATTCCACTTTAAAGATGGCTCATCGCGCGAGGAGACCGCGGTGTTCTCGCAACTGCGATACTTTCGATTGTTACGGTACCAATTGAGGGAGAAGGGGCCGGCCTTCGAGCACCCGCAGCAAGTCTCGATTGACGTGTCCGCCGGCACAGTCGAAGTGCACTCGAACGACGGCAACGGCAAGGAGAAAGTGACGACCGAGCACATGAAACTCCCGCCTGACCTCGCGAACGGGATGCTTTTCATCCTGCTCAAGAACCTGCCGCCCGGCAGCGTGGAGACCAAAGCCTCTATGCTTGTAACCACACCGAAGCCGCGACTGGTAGGACTGGCAATTTCGGCACAGGGAGAAGATATCTTCGAAATCAGCTCGGAGAAACGCAAGGCGACACATTATGTTGTGAAGGTCGAGCTCAAGGGTATCACTGGATTGGTGGCGCCATTGCTAGGGAAGGAGCCTCCGGATATTCACGCATGGATTCTGCGGGGAGACGCCCCCGCATTCGTCAAGTCGCGGGGCCCTCTGACTGCAGGTGGCCCGATTTGGCAAGTTGAATTGGAGAGTCCGGTCTGGCCACATCAGGCGGACGCGAAATAAATATGGACGAGTCGCTGCGACGAGAAACGCTAGCCCCACGCTGTAGGGCTTCTAATTCCATCCTAGCCCGTTGCGCGGACTAGGATGGACACTCCGGATTTTCCTCATAACTAGGGTTGTACGGGTGGAAGCGTGTTCGAACCCGAGGTGTTGAGGCAGGTCGGGTGACCAAACCCGCCGGCACTTACTCCGGTACCTCCATAGGGATTGGGCGTGATATCGAAGATGATGTTGTCGGGACGAGCGGGATCGCCGGAGACGCCGCCAACTCCAGACAGGTGGTCGAGTCCGAGATTGTTCCGCACGCGCCAGGCGATGTTATGGTCGGCACACGAGGTGTCGCCGCTGACTCCAACACCGCCTACGATCCGTTTGCCCGGTCCATAAAGCGCCAGGCCACCTCCGAAGACATTGATCCCGCCAACCTTGTTACCCACCAAAGGATCCTGGGCTGTGCCGTACTGGAAGGACTGTCCGTCATAGGCTTCTGTGGCATCCACGGGATTGCTGGCCTGCAGCCCGTACAGACTTCCACCCGGTTGCACTGCGGAGTACAAGTTGGCGCTGGACAACGACAGGCCGTTGGGTTGTCCGGAGCCGCCGCTGCTGGAAGCAGCATCGAGGCTGAAAGCGATTCCGGTATTAGCTTTCTGAGTCGAGATGACCCGACTGCCGGGCCACTGCGCAAAGCGATCGACACCGGTGAACGCCACCGCGCACACGACGCCATCCTTATCCACGATGGTCCCCCACATCTGATTGTTGAGTCCACTGGTTTCGGCCATGGTTGCCGAAATCAGGGCGGCTTTCAATTGACCGTAATCGGGAAGGCTCTTGCATCCGTTGTTGCCGTTGCCATTCGCAGCTCCCACTGAACTCGGCGTGCAAAGCAAAGCCATCGCCAGAGCGGTTGCTGGAATCAGCATTCTTTTCTGCAGCATGTTCAACTCCTTGATTTGAGATTCTCGTGCGTGGCCTGGGAAATGCCCGAGAATTCTACCCCATAAACATGCCTGCAAGATGGCAAAAATGTGCTTACCGCGGCCACAGCCAGCCGAACGTTCCCGCAGTCAGCAGGCCGTAGATCAATCCGTCGAGTACTTCTTTGAGGACGACGCTCCACGGCTGGCCTCTCCAGATGCCGTCACTCAGGCGACCCAACCCGTAGGCCAGAAACCCTGCGGTTCCGGCGACACGAAAGACCTGCAGGTAGGTCAGGCCCGGCGCGACGGTGTGTCCGGTGAGATAGGCCACGAAGAAGCTCACAATCAGGCAGTACACAAACCACTGCCCGAGAAATTTCGGCATCACCGGAACGCCATTATCGAACACCGTCAGGATACCGACCGGGCCTTCCTTATATTTCTCCAACATGGCGGGCGACTTCATGTCCTGGTGAGTCCCGTACGGAAACATGTAGAGGCCGCGCTTTAAGCCGGAGGCGCGCAGCGCGGAGCGGACGTTGTCTTCATCAGGCACACGCTGGTAGTCGCCGCGATGATACGGGATCACCATGTGAATGATGGAGCTGGCTACGAACACAATGACGGCCGACAGCACGATGGGGATCCACAGAGCAGACAGAGGGACCATGAGCAGCCTCCTTGGGGCGCAAGAGTGAATACTGAAAACTGCCCTTGCGAGGCTATGTCAGAGCGGAACGGCGGTCAAGACGGATTCCCGCCCTCCACGCAAGGCAGAGCGGGACATTCTATGTTTTAAGTCTCGAAACTACTTCCCTGACGGCTGTCCCTCTGCCGGCAGTCCCTGGAACTCCTGGTTCATCCACGTCTTGAAGGCATCCAGCGCCTGCGGCCGTCCCAGAAAGCTCTTCACCAGATCGTTGGCCGGCATCGAGCCCGTTTTCTCCAGTATTGTCGAGCGGTAGCGCAGCGCTACTTCTGGCGCCAGCAGGTCGTTGCGATCGAACTGGCTGAAGAAGTCCTCGGCGATCACCTTGTCCCACAAGTAGGTGTAGTACGCGGAAGAATATCCCGTCAGGTGCGTGAACGAGGCGATCTGGTGGTCGCCATCGACGAACCCAAACGGCACAAAGCGCTTGATACTCTCCGGGAACGCCTTCTCGATCTGCGCCGGATCGGGCGGCACATTGTGCAGGTCGAACGACACGCTGGTGTACACCAGTTGGAAGCGTGCCCACAGGCCGCGTCCAAACGCGTCGGCGCGGTTGGCGCGCTGCACCAGTTCCGCCGGGATGGGTTGGTTGGTTTCGTAGTTCAGCGCGAACGTCGCCAGCACCTTCGGATCGTGCATCCACTCTTCCAGCATCTGCGACGGCGCCTCGACGAAGTCGCTCTCCAGGTTGCCGCTGTAGCCCGCCCACTGTTGCTGTCCCTGGAAAATCCAGTGCATCAGGTGTCCGAACTCGTGGAAGAAAGTCGTGACTTCGCCATACTCCATCAGGCCGGGCTCGCCAGGTTTGCCGCCCGAGAAATTACACACGAGCACCGCTTCGGGCAGCTGCTTGCCGCGCTTGCCGTCGAGCAGTGGATTCGAGCTGAACCACTGGTCCTTGCCCGGACGTGGATGCATGTCGAGGTAGATGCGCCCCAGTTGCTTGGTGCCGTCATAGACATCGAACGTGGCGACGGACGGGTCCCATACCACGGCGTCTTTCACCGGCTGGAAGGTCACGTGAAAGAGTTTCGAGGCGACGTCGAGGATTCCCTGCTGCACGCGGTCATAGGGGAAATACGGACGCGCCGACTGCGAGTTGAAATCGAACTCACTACGGCGAAGTTGCTCGAAATAATAGCTGCGGTCAGAAAGTGGAACTTGCTGCACCGCCAGGCCTTGTTTCTGCGCCGACGCCAGCAGCATCTTGTATTCCCGCTCCGCTGCGGGCTTCGAGGCAACGTCAATCTCGTCGATGAACTTGGCGATGTTGGGCGAGTTCACCGCCATCTTGTCAGCCGCGTTCAAGTCGGACCAGTGCTTGTACCCCAGCAGGTTGGCCAGTTCTTCGCGCTTCTTGAGCAGGTCGGCCAGCACCCCCACATTCTGCGGATAAGCGCGATTGTTGTACGCCAGAAAGATGCGCTTGCGCAGGTCCGCGCTCTTGGCGAACTTCAACACCGGCGTCACGTCCGGAGAGTCGCTGGTCAGCGTGATCGTACCATCGGCCGCCGGCTTGTGCGACTTGATGTAGTCCGCAGGCAGCCCGTCGAGTTCGGCCGCGCTCTTCACCACGACCTTGAGCTGCGATTCCTGCAGGTTGCGCTGGAACTGAGTGGAGTACTTGGTAATTTCGTCGTTCAGCGTCCTGATGCGAGCGCGTGTGGCGTCATCTTTGTCCACGCCGGCCAAGCGGAACTCCAGCAGCGTTCGCTTCACGTAATATTGCGTCGCCGGATCAGCCTTCGAAACATCCAGCGCCGCCAGGGCGTGATACAGCGCCTGGTTAAGGGCCAGCGCCGTCGCCACCGCGCTCACTTTCTCGATCATCGCCTGCGCTTTGTCGCGTATGGCAGAGTCCGGGCTCACCGTCTGCATCACGCCCGACTGCATACCAGAAGTATCGAGGCACTGCACCGCGTTGTCGTATGGCACCAGCGTGTTTTCCACCGTGCGCGGTCCCTTGACCGCCAGCACCTGGTCAATCGACTTCTGCGCCAAATCCAATTGTTCGTTGACCCGCTTCTCGAGGATCGCGGGATCGAGCGGCTTGTCCCACAGGTGCGGGCCGTAGGTCGCGGTTTGTGCCATGGAAGACTGCACGGTTGATGCCAACAGGATAATTAAGAACGCCAAACCGCGTCCCACACGAAGATTGGATTTCATGATTGATTGCTCTCCAGTACCGATGAACACAGCTAGTCGAGGATAAACCGAGCCCGGGCATAACGAAAGTCGGACGGGATAGAGTGCGCCGGAAGCGTGATGGCATGCGGTGGACTGCCGCCCAGCAGAGCCAATTCTTGGCCCGCAGGGCGTCACCATCGCAGCCGAGCGCGTAAGCGCCGGGTCAGACGTCATACACGGGCGGAGCCCCGGAGGGGAGACTCAGGAGAAGATTTCGGGTCCCGTAGGGATGGCAGAGTCCGCCGGTCCGCGCTTCTGCGTTCCTGAGGACGCTCACCGCTTCGCCGCGACATCCGCCGCAACCAACTCCATCGGCGGAGCGTCCTCGAAGCTCACGCTGGACTTCGGCATGTTGTCCAACTCGGCCGCGCTGGCAGCGATCCACGTCCAAACAAGCAATAGCTTGCGGTGACGGGTGACCGCCACCGCCTCGTTCCGCCGTTGCGCGAGCGCCTGGCTTTCAGGATGTTCGCCCACGACCCCGCTGTACTCGGCAAACAAATGGTCCGAGCGCATGGCCAGGTTGGTGGAGCGCAATTCGCCGAACGCTCCCAGCATTTGCAGGTACGCGCCCAGGCTCTCCGCCCCCAGGTGGTCGGTAATCGACGCGGGAGCCGGCAGCCCGAGGCAGGTCTGGTCTATGGCGCGTAGCATGATCGTCCGTGTCTCGGACTTCGCCCCCTCCACCGCCGCAGACGTCAGCCGCAGCAGCACCAGCGAGCACGCATTCAGTACATCTCGCGTGCGTTGCTCGGTTTCGTCCTTTGCCGGCGGATCGGGTTCGCGTTTCGCCATCTCCCACGTTGTGGGATATGTATAAGTCAGCCCGATCTCGTCGTTCCGATACACCCCTGCGGCCGCCTCGCCTGTCGGGATCACCTCCAGCGCAGGCTGTTCGTCGAGGGCCGCATTCACCACCGCAGTGGGAATAGTTGGCCCCTGGTAGCCTTCGCCCGGAGTGGGAACGAATTTGCCCTGCTCGTCGATCACCGTGCCGTCTTCCTGCGCGCAGTAGAACTTCACGTTCGCCACCGCCAGCTTCGTCTTGCTCAGGAAGTCACGGTCGTTCGACTCCACCTTCACCCGGATGAGGTAGTTCTTGATGAAGGTCCAATACTGCACCGTGGTGACGTCGCCCTTGTGCTTGGAGATGTGATAGAAGCGCCCGCTGCGGGTGAGCCAGTCGGGAGGCGTGATCTGGTTACGCGGCTCGCCCTTCGCCCAGGCCAGGAACTCCGCCTTCCGCTCCTCATCGGTCATTTCATGGATGGGGTTGTTGGACTCCGACGCCGTAATCAGCAGCGTGCCCGAGCGGCGGCCTTCCTGGAATCCCATAGCCAGCAGCGCATGCTGGCCCGGGGGCATCAGCGGCATCATCAGCCGATGCCCATCGAGCGCCAGCGGCAGGTCAAAGACGAAACCGAAGTAGGTGCTGGCGTACGAGTTGTTGGAGAGGTATCCCGACTCGGGTAGTCTCGGCTCGCCGTGCCGGGTCGAGGAAGTGACCAGCGGCAATTCGGGAGGAATGTCATCGTCAGGATTGTTGACGGGACATTGCGCGACGATCCATCCGGTGAGCGAGAACCACAACATCGCGGTCAGCCAGATGAACTTCGATGTTCTCGTCATCGGAAAAGCCGTCATCGCTTCTTGAAACCGCCGTCGTGGAACAGAGTTGCGCCATCATGGCATCAAGCGAGCACGGTGGGCAAGCGGGAGACGTAGTGCGATAGGCGCTCTTGGGATAAGAGCGTGCGGGCTTTGTTGCGGATAAAGCGGTCCTTCGACTGCGGTGGCCGGGCCGCCTTCGCTCAGGATGACAATTCTCAGAGAGGGAACGGTGAGGAAGGCTCGGGTGCATAAAACGCTGAGAATCACCCCCGCGATGGCGGCTGGCATAAGTGATCACGTTTGGAGTTTGGAGGAGTTGGTGGGATTATTAGGTGCGTGAGACAGGTTCTATTAGCATTGGCTTGGTTAGGCGTTTGTATTAGCTCTGTTCTCGCTCAAGACTCTTGCACTCAAACCTCTTACGGAGAATGCTTCGGCTTTCATGGCCGATTCGCTGTTTATACGGGAGACGGGCAGGAAACCCTGTGGCCTGTTGGGAGCCACCGGCTTCTCAGACCTACGTCCGGTATCGAGCCGTTAGAGAAACTTCTCGGACCAGACGAAGATTACGTCCGCAATGCTGGTACCTATTTCATTTTCGGCGATTTCGTGGTGTGTCCCCTTGAAAAAGACACGCCTGGGGCCGAGCGCAACGTATGCATCCAGAGCGCCAAGAACCTGAAGCGCGTGAAGCGGAAACCTTCAAACTGAGACACTACCCACGGATTGCTCAAGGTGCTCTTTCCTGCGAAACAGGCTATGCTCCTAAGTAAGGTCCGGCCCGCATTACATTCGCGAGGCCGAGGGTGTGCTGAGCCTGCGTCAGCGCCGGAAAGGCAGTTCCATGTCGTATCGCAACGGAGACCGGTCGCGCGAGCACCGGCTGCGCAAGGCCCGCATCGCCCGTCGTCTGAAAATCAACGCAGTTCGCGAGGCCGCAGCCAAGCCCGCTGCCGAAGCCAAGCCGGCCAAGGCCAAGTAGGAACACCCCGAAACAACTAGGCAACGCCACGTGACCCACGTCGAAACGGGTCAACGTCCGGTGCTCGGCGATTTCTATCGAGTCGGCCGGGCGCATTTGGCATCATTTGACTTATCTATGCCGAGAATCTTTCCCGGACGCTTCACCGCGAAATTCGACCAGCCATTTGTGATCTTCCTGATTGGCATGCGCATTAACCAACTCTGGGCATTCCACAAGTGGGTCCCGGTGGCCAGCGCGATGCCGCGCATGCTGCAGCTGCTTGCCGGGAATCCCGCCAAGGGACTGCTCGGCGTCCACACCTGGATGCGCTGGCGCGAAGTTTTGGCGGTGCAATACTGGCGCTCGTTCGAAGATTTGGAAAACTTCGCCCGCAGGCCTTCTGAGCCGCACCTGCAGGTGTGGAAGGACTTCAATCAGCGCGTGGGCTCCGACGGGAGCGTCGGAATCTGGCACGAAACCTACATGGTGAACGCTCGCCAGTATGAGTGCGTTTACGCGAACATGCCGCTCTTCGGACTGGCGGCTGCCACTAGCCAAGTTGCCGCAGTCGGCAATCGCGAGACCGCGCGCTTGCGCATGGGTGGGCAAAGTGAGCCTGCTGTGCCGAGTCCACTCCAGCCGCCTGAATCCTGAAATGGTTCATCCGCCGAACTGACAACGGCCTTCCTCTGTTCACTCTCGTCACGCTGCGTTAATATTCGGTGTTCTCCTATTACTTAATCCGCGAATGCGTGCACCGCCTCGTCCCGAACGTCCGGCGGTGAGAGAGGTCCATCCATGGGTCCACGTGCCAAGTCAAAACTAGCCAAAAAAAAAGCAGCCAAGCCCGCGCCGGCCGCCATTTCCCCTGCAACTGCGGACTTTAATATCGCAGGACTGCGAACTCCCGGAGACCGTGCTGGCGCATTTGACTTGCGCGTCCCCAACAACCGTTGGGAGAAGCGCCGCGACATCGGAAAGGCGCTGCGCGATCGCACTCCACGCGAGAGCCATGCGGAGTACAAGCCCGCCGCCAACCGCCCCGATCCGCTCGAGTTGATGGCCGCCAGCAACGTCGGTCGCCAGGAGCACCTCGTCCCCATGCGCATGGGACGCATGGCCGCCTCGCCGTTCGCTTTTCTGCGCGGTTCGGCGTGCGTCATGGCTTGCGACTTGTCGAAGTCGCCGACCTCTGGCATATCGGTCATCATGTGCGGCGACGCCCACATCAACAATTTCGGACTCTACGGTACCCCGCAGCGCGACGTCATCTTCGACCTCAACGACTTCGATGAGGTCACCATCGGGCCGTGGGAGTGGGACTTGAAACGCCTCGTAGCCAGCGTTAATGTGGCGGCACGCGAAAACGGCTTGAACAGGAAAGAGCGCGCCGATGCTGTCATGCGCACGGTCGAGGGCTATCGCTTCAACGCCGGGAGATTGCAAGACATGGGCGTACTCGACGTGTGGTACCTGCACGCCTATCCCGACCGCAAGCACCCGCTCTTCGAAATGGATCCCAAGTCCAGTGCCATAATTGCCAAGTGTGTAGCCAAGGCGAAGCGGCAAACCAACGCCACTCTTTTGGTCAAGATTTCCGAGCGGGGAGTTTCCGGCGGTTGGCGCTTGAAGGAAGATCCCCCGGTGCTCACCCATGTGGACGAGGCGACCCGCGAGAAGATCATCGACGGGCTCAACGAATACGCCGAGTCCTTGCCGCTGGAGCGCCGCTACATGCTCAGCCGCTATCACGTGGTTGATGTTGGCCACCGCGTCGTCGGTGTCGGCAGTGTGGGCACGCGGGCCTACCTGGCCCTGCTGTTCGGCAACAGCGATGACGATCCGTTGTTTCTGCAAATCAAAGAGTGCGCGTCCCCCGCCCACGCGCCCTATCTTCCTCCCTTGCCCGAGGAATATCGAAAGCACGAAGGCAAGCGCGTGGTGGTCGGGCAACGGGCTTTGCAGGCTTCCAGCGACATCATGCTGGGCATTACGAGAGTCGATGGCCGTCCGTATTTCGTGCGCCAGATGAAGAACATGAAGGCATCGGTTCCGGTCGAGTGGCTGACCGGTGAGTCTTTCAACTTCTACGCCTGGGCTTGCGGGACTCTGCTCGCTCGGGCCCACGCCCGCGCCGGCGACGCCGCTGCCATCGCGGGTTATTGCGGAAGCACGCCTGTGCTCGACAAGGCGCTGGCTACCTGGGCCGAAGCGTACGGCGACCAGACCGAGCAAGACTACGACAAGCTGGTGAAGGCCATCAAGTCAGGCAAGGTGAAGGCGATCATGGGGGTGTAGGTGATGTAGTAGACCGTGCGGTTCGCGCGAGACTCTAACTTCCATCATTATTTGCCATCCCTCGGTTGTCTTGGCGACCGGGGGATCTGTTTTTTAGATCTGCCAAGAACTGGGTGCCCCACTCATTCGCGGTTTTCGAATGAGTGGGATTCATGCGTTGCACAACAGCACGACCATTTCAAGATTTGTCATCCCTCGGTCGCCCTAGCGACCGGGGGGATCTGCTCTTTGTCTTCCCACGCGAAAGCAGGCCATTCAACCGTGTTCTTTCGTCATTGCCGCTTTCGAATTCTGGGGTAAGATAACCCAAACCGGAGCGGGAGTGGCGCCGCACAGCACGTAGGGCCCATTCCTTTTTCAGGCGAGGTGGACCATGTCGAACCAGAAACAACTGTCGCCATACTCCCGAAGATCGTTCCTGCAACTGTCAGCCGTCGCCTCCGCTGCGCTCGCCGGACGCATCGTTACCGAGCCCATGCTCGCCTACGCCCAGTTGAGGTCGCCTCCCAAGGGCGGAGTGCTGCTTAACGCCAACGAGAACCCACTCGGTCCCGCCGCGGTCGCGCGCCAAGCCGTGGCCAGCATCACGCGCGACGGCGGACGCTATCTCTTCGACCTCACCGAAAATCTGGTCAACACCTTTGCCGCGCAGCAGGGCCTCAAGCCGGAATACGTGGCTCCCCTTGGAGGATCGAGTCCCGCTCTCTACTACGCCGTCGCTGCGTTCGCGTCGCCCAAGGCAAGTTTTGTCACCGCCGATCCGGGCTACGAGGCCGGTACCCGCGCCGCCCAGGTCGTGGGCGCACGCGTGGTGAGTGTACCGCTCACCAAGACCTGGTCGCACGACGTGAAGGCCATGCTGGCAGCCGCTCCAGACGCCGGTATCTTCTATGTATGTTCGCCGAACAATCCGACGGGCACCCTCACCAGCCACTCCGACATCGAGTATCTGCTGGAGAACAAGCCGAAGGGCTCCGTCGTGATGGTGGACGAAGCCTACATTCATTTCTGCGATGCGCCCACGACGCTCGACCTGGTCAAGGCTGACAAGGACATCATCGTGTTGCGCACGTTCTCCAAGCTCTATGGCATGGCCGGACTGCGTTGCGGCTTCGCCGTCGGTCGTCCTGACCTCCTCAAGAAGATCGACGCTTACGGAGGATGGAATGCGATGCCGGTGACTGCCTCCGCCGCCGCCATCGCCAGCATGAATGACGCGACGCTGGTGCCCGAGCGCAAGCGCATCAACACGGCAACGCGCGAATCCACTTTCGCGTGGCTCGACAGCAAGGGCTACAAGTACTTGCCCTCGGTCTCCAACTGTTTCATGGTCAATGCGGGCAAGCCGGCCGGTGACGTCATCGCCGCCATGGCGCATCAAAACGTCTACATCGGACGTCCCTGGCCGTCGATGCGCGACTGGGTCCGCATCACCGTGGGCACGCCAGCAGAGATGAATCAATTTCAGGCAGCGTTCCAGGCAGTGATGAACGGGGCCATCGTGGGACGAGTGCACGACCAGCGCCTACATCGCAACCTCGACGGCATTGTGGTGCCCGCGTAGTCGCTGCTGGTGTTTGAAATGTTTTGAAAGGGCACGGCTTCAGAGCCTGCCCTGAGTGAAGTCGAAGGGTGCCGTAACGGTCCCCTAAAATTGTCATTCCCCGTGGACTTCAGCCCACGGGGAATCTGCTTTTCGGGGGGTTCTTACAACGCGGCTTACCGCGCTGCCGCCACCAGGCTGCCGGTGAGGGTTCCGCCGCCAACCACAGTTGGCTTCTGCAGGCTCGCTTCACCCGACTCGGTGCGCCGCAGATCGACCAGCAGAATCTTGCTGTCGGAATAGTAGTCCTGACCCGAGGCGGTTTGGGCCTTGAACACGGGCTCCGCGCCCTCCACATAACTCTCGCGCGCGGGCACGGGCGTCTCCGACAAATTCGCGCCAATGAAATCGCGCTCCGAATCGACGTTGGGGTCGATGCGGTGATTGAATAATCTGCCGCGTTTCGCCACCTCGATGGCTACATCGTGAGTTGCGGCGCCGGCCCAGACGGGGTTGCCATCGACTTCCTGGCCGGTCTTCCAGATGCGGATATGATGACGGTGCGACATGATGGCCTTTGGATCGGGTAGGGCGTAGGCGTAATCCTGCGTCCGGCCGAACAGGAAGAACCTGGACATGGGCTGTCTGACGTAATGGGTGCGCTGCGTCACGATGTGCCAGGCAGACCTTAACTTCCATCGCTCCGGCTTGACCCATCCGGCGCTATCAAATGCGGTCTGCAGATCTTCTTTCTGTCCGATGAATAGCAGGTTCACCATATCGCCCTGGCGTCCTTCGCCGTTCAGTACGCGCGGCGGAAGGAACTGGATGGCCTGGTTGAGGTCGGATGTGCTGGCGGTGGCCACCGGAAAGTCGTTTGCGGCCAGCGCGGTCGTACCGTCAACTTGCGCGGTAATTTCGGTGCTCTTCAGTGCGGTGCAGTTATCTCCTCGGGTGAGTAGAAACACAGGCGCGGCGGGAAAATAAAAGATGCTGGTGATCGCCATCCCCGCGGCCATCCGCCAGGTGTGCGAGGTGCCCTTCACTTCTTGGCGCGCTCGCAGGGCGACGCGATCGCCGTTGGCCAATTCGACCGAATCGAGCTTGAGAACGAGGTTGCCCCCCATTCCCAGCACACGGCGGTGATGCACCCGGGCCAGCGATCCTGATGCCGTGCTGCCCGCCGGAATGACAGTGAATCCGTCAACGCTCACATCGCGCACCACCCGGAAACTCAGGTGGTCGCCGACGTGTGCATGGGCCGACGATATCGTCTCGTCGAGTTGCACGATGACGGGAGTTCCATCGGTCAGCGACAGACGCTGGGCCAATTGCGCGCACAACGGACAGCCGGAACAAAACATTACAACCCACGCCAGCAGCCTTACCGTCACCGTGCCCCACAAAGTCATCCTGTAGTGTCCTGTCCTGCTGGAATCGCCGGGGCCGACACTGGGAGCATCGGTCTCAACGGCGGTACCACCGTCGCCGCCATCCAGTGGTGCATCGGATGGTCCGGACTAAAAACTGGAAGTGGAACAGTTAGACCTGCTGGCGGGATCTGTGCTGAAATCGCTGCCATCTTCGATGGCAGAGCGCCCCTTTGGCCAGTTAACTCGACCCAACCCCGCCGCAACGTTTTTGCGCATTGCGGCAGACTTGCGCCGACCGTGTGACGGCTACACCGTCCCCACACTTGAAGTTAATCCTTACGTAGGGGGGATGCTGAGCAATTTAGACCAATCTGGTCTCATTTGCAATTGCACTTTAGGGTAGCGTGGTTCTACCGGATAGTGTTCAGTGCAATACCTGTCATTTCAAGCCGTTGAGATGTGGCTCGGCGCTCCGATTGCGAGAAGATACTGGATCGACCTCTCTTGGAAGTGGAGTGGCATGTTTCGATGGGCTGTGGCTTCAGCCTTGCCGCACGAATCTCGGGCTGCAGTTTGCCGTTGAACTCTACAATTATTTGCTGGGGGATGTACACCGCTTCAAACGGCGGGTTGTCACTGAGGCGCAGTAACACGTCGAGTGGCGTCGCCTCCGCCGGCCGATCAGCGTCGTCAATTCCACTCGATTGCTCCCAACGGCGCGCCCAACCTCATTGGCGTCGATGGTGGATTCGTGGAGTTTTCGTAGCTGAATTGAGTCAACTGGTTCGCCTGAGAACTACGTCGAGAGCAATCAGCGATTCCCACTCATTCCAACCAGAGTCGAGAATGAGTGGGAAACCCGTCCACTCAACATCCATCGCCCATCTACATTTTTGCCTGCCACATGGCGAAGCTGGCTCCCGTGGGATCGAGGAAGATGCTGAACCATCCCATGCCCGGGACTTCGGTGACATCCTTCACCATGTTCGCACCCAGTGAAGTAGCTTTAGCCGTCGCGGTATGGATGTCGTCCACCAGAATGTATGCCAACCAGAACGACGGCGCGCCCGGCATGGGGTGCGTCATCATTCCGCCACCCGTGCCGCTGCCCACGCCGATCGTGGTGTAGTTCATGCCCGGTATGTCTTCCAGCTTCCAATCGAACAACTTGCTTTAAAACTCTTTCGCTTTACCGAGGTCGGTCGTGTTCAGTTCCACATGTACAAAGGGGTTTGCCATGGTAATTCTCCTTGCAGGAAATTAGGGCGAGGGTCGGTCCGGAAGGAACTCACCTGCGCCGCCGTTATATCACTTGGACGTTGAAGCGGGGTAAAAATCGACCACCGCCGGCAGAAAATTTCCCAACCTCGGCAGGCTTGTTCCCGCAGTTCCCGGGGCGAGGGCCCGATCGCACGATGTTCCAAGGGTCTCGCGCCCGTTCGATAGCACCCCGCCCCCGAGGTATCGTGGCCTGCCGGTTAGGTGTAAGATGGCTTGTTTGCCCACGGTTACGCATCGCGCCGGCGCCCCAGCGCATCTACTAAAGGGCCCCGGCTAGCCATCGCAATCAACATCCATTCGAGAGGACGCATTTATGTCAACCCTGACTCATCCTGCGCGTGAAGCCAATCGCGCCGCCGAAAACCGCATCGCCGCCCCCGCTCCTGACCAGTTCGTCAACGAGCCCATGATCGACTGGAGCAATTCCGAGAACGTGCGCAAAATGCACGCCGCCATCGAAAAAGTGCGCGCCGAACTCGGCCGCGAGTACGACCTGGTCATCGGCGGACGCCGCATCAAGACCGGCGACACCGCTCCATCGCTCAACCCGGCCAAGCCATCGGAAGTGGTGGGAGTCCATCACCAGGCTGGACCAGCCGAAGTCGAGCCCGCCATGCAGGCAGCACTCAAGGCGTTCGAGACCTGGAGCCGCACCCCACTGCAGGAGCGCACCGCGCTGCTTTTCAGAGTTGCGCAACTATTGCGCGAACGCAAATTCGAGCTGGAAGCCTGGCTGGTGTTTGAAGTCGGCAAGAACTACGGCGAGGCCGACGCCGACATCGCCGAGCTCATCGACTTCTGCATGATGTACGCCCTTGAGGCGCTGCGGCTCGACCAGGCCAAAACGGTGGTGCAGTTGCCTGGCGAGCACGACCAGTTCCGCTACGTTCCGCTTGGCGTGGGCGCGGTGATCTCGCCGTGGAACTTCCCTGCCGCCATCATGGGCGGCATGACGCTGGCCTCCATCGTCAGCGGCAACACCGTGGTGCTGAAGCCTTCGGGCGACTCGCCCACGATCGCCGCGAAATTCTTCGAGATCCTCGAAGAAGCCGGTCTTCCCGACGGCGTTGTGAACTACTGCCCCGGACACGGCAACACCTTCGGCAACGCCATCGTCGAGCATCCCAAGACCCGCTACATCGCCTTCACCGGATCGAAGGAAGTCGGCCTGCACATCAATCAAACGGCTGCGCAGCAAAAGCCCGGCCAGCTGTGGATCAAGCGTACCGTGCTGGAAATGGGCGGCAAGGATTCTATGGTGGTCGATGCCGATGGCGACATCGACGCGGCAGTTGAGGGCACGGCCCAGGCCGCATTCGGATTCAGTGGACAGAAATGTTCGGCATGCTCGCGCGTCATCGTGGACGAACGCGTCTACGACAAGTTCCTGCAGGCCCTGAAGGAGCGCGTGGAAAAGATCACTGTTGGCGATCCTACGCAGAACGTCGCCATGGGCCCGGTCATCAACGAGAAGTCGATGAAAAACACGCTCAACTACATCGAGAAAGGCATCGCCGAGGGCGGACGCCTCATCACCGGCGGCGGCCCTGCGAAAGACGCCGGCGAAGGATACTTCGTGCAGCCCACGGTGATTGCCGATGTCGATCCCATGGCCACCATCTCGCAGCAGGAAATTTTTGGCCCTGTGCTGGCGGTCATTAAGTCGCGCAACTTCGAAGAAGGCATCGCCATCGCCAATAACACGGAGTTCGGGTTGACCGGCGCAGCCTACACCTCATCGCCAGACAAAATCGCCTACGCCAAGCGTGAGTTCCACGTGGGAAACTTGTACATCAATCGCAAGTGCACGGGCGCGATCGTAGGTGCGCATCCCTTCGGCGGATTCAACATGTCAGGCACCGACTCCAAGGCCGGCGGCCAGGACTACCTGCTCTTGTTCACCCAGGGCAAGTCGATTGGGGAGAGAATTACTAAGTAGCTGGAAGTAGTTAGATGCATTGAGAAGTAGTAATGAGAGCCGCACAATAGAGCGCCACCCTGCAGAGCTCCGCTCTCAAGGCTTGTCATCCCTCGGTCGCCGCGGCGATCGGAGGACCTGCTCTCGCCAGCAGCGACAAACCGAGCTTCCTTCCTCTCACCCTGTCCGCCAGCCCGGACAGGGTGTTTTTATGAAGGGTCTGTTAACCCTCCGTCATCCCGACCGCAGGCGCCGCTTCGGTGATCGAGTGGAGTGACCTGCTTGTTTTTTCAACGGCTTCAACGGAAACGCTGAGAACTGAGTGGCTGATCTAAATCAACGCCGGAGGTTACGTGGGGCTTAAACGCAAGCCACTCCGGAACCTACATCCTGCGGCCGCTACTGGTACGGAGCTGATGCCAGGTCTCGGCGTACTCCGCCGCAAGCTGATGCTGTAAATCTTCACCCTTGCCTCACTTCGCAAATGCCGGAGCCCAGCGCTCCGGCTTGTTCTTTGGTGCAACGCGGGAGGTTTCGTAGTGCGGACACCACAGCCCTTACTGTTGAACGCCTTCGCGGCCTCGGATTCCCACAACCTTTGGCACCAAAGTGTTTGGTAAGCATCATCAGTAAGTTCCATAATGGGAAATTGATTTCCTAGCTGCTGCAGATAGTTGCACTATGATCGCCACTTCCGTGCTCCCGGTATTCCTTAACTCATTGAGTTGATTACGAAATCTGATTTCTCCAATGGTGCTCTGATTGCTTATGTCTTGGCCGTCACTACCACTTCAACTCGGGAGAACCCATGCACACTCGCAAACTCTCACTGGCCGTAACCGCGTTATTGGTCGTGTTTTTAGCTCTGGCCGCCAGCGCCACCGTCATCGACCAGTCGGCCGACGCGGTAAACAATACCCTCGGCTGGACGTCAGTCGGGCAAACCTTCGTCTCGCCGGGAGGCGCCCTCAACAGTTGGCAGTTCTGGCTGGGAAGCACCGTGCCGACGATCAGCTTTTACGTTTGCGCGGGCGATGTCCAGGCGGGATGCTCGTCCCTCTACTCAACCACTCTCACCAACGTCGGCGGCGGCTCTGTCACTGTCAGTGGCTTGAGCGTCGGCACCACCGCGGGAAATCTCTACTCGGTCCTCTACGATCTCAACGGTTATGGCGGGCCCAGTGTACTTTGGAATACCAACAGCTACCCTGGACAAGCAGGGTGGGGTGAGTGGGGCTACAACGGCGTCGTGTCCTGGCCCGACCATAGTCTTGGGACTGGTTTCATCGCCACCTTTGGCCCGACCACTCCCGAGCCCGGAACCTTGGCGTTGCTCGGCTCTGGCATGCTGGCCGGTCTCGGCATGCTCCGCCGCAAGATGCTTCTCTAAACCTTGTTTGGTCTCGCGTTTCGTCACCAGCCGGAGCCAACCCGCTCCGGCCATTTTTTATGGCGCGAAAACTCTTGCCACGGTTGACACTCCCTTCATAATGATGGGATGCAAAACTCGCGTCGCGGCTGTCGCTACCGTTTCCCTTGGGCATTGTGCTGGGAGTGCTGCTGCTGGGCGCAGGCCTGTTCGGCGTATATCGCCAATTTCAGCCGAAGTCCGATCGCGCCACTGTGGCCATCGCCACACCGCTGCTGTGCAAGATTTATCCTCCGGCACCGGATCCCAGCATGGAATCCTCGCCAACCAAGGCCAAGCACGTCGAAGAGGTCACCTCGCTGACCGGTGCAACGTTGAAGCTCAGCGGCGCACCCAAGGCCTCCGTGGACGACACCGTGGTCGTGAGTTTATGCGTGGAGTCCGCTACCGGACTTCCGGAGCAACGACGGCAGGCGCTGAAGAACCATCTCCTTGTGCAACTCTCGGCCGTAGGACTACGCGTCGAACCGCGCGACAAAATCCTCACCGCATCATCGGCCGGAGCGTGCCTGGGAACGGCCGAATGGACGGTGCGAGCGAACGCCCCAAGACGCTACACGGCGGTCCTGGTTCCAGAGTCCACCGACGATCAACCGGGACGCCCGGCTGCGGGGCCGGCCAAGCCAGTCTGGGATTTCGATTTGCAAACACCCGCCCGCTTGGGCATTTCAATTTCAGCCGGAGTTGACCGACTACCTGCAGAAATCCTGGGGCGTGCTTTCGACCCTGCTGGGGACGGTGCTGGTAACAACGCAAATCTTGTTGAACCTGCGGCAACGGAAAAAGGCAGAAGCCTCCTGATGCGCTGCAACTGCGCCGCGTCTCCCAAGTCCCGCCTCCGCCGCTCCCCGCAACGCACCGAAGCCATGTTCACACCTCACAGAACCCCCATTCTCCCGGGAGTAGAATTAATTCGCTACTCGAGAGATTGCCTGAGTGGCAGGTCATTCTGTTAAGGAGGCCGCCATGCTTAAATCTTGCATGTCTGCAGTACTGTTTTGCGTCTTTCTCTTCTCCGCTGTGGCGCTACAATCTCAAGTCGGGGCGTCCGGCTCGTGTTCCAATCCCGCTGCCGTAAATGCCATGGTCAATCCCGTGAAGCCCACTCCCGAGTCGCTGGCGCAGGGCAAGAAATATTACGGTTACGATTGCGCCATGTGCCACGGGCAAACCGGCAATGGCAAGGGCGACGTCGATACCGGCGACAAGTTGCCCGACTTCACCAGCGCGGCCCTCATGAAGGACAAGAGCGATGGGGAGCTTTTTTGCTCACTGAAAGGTGGCAAGGGCCACATGCCGCTGGAGAACGTTCGACAGACCCCGAACGAGTTGTGGAATCTGGTCAACTACGTTCGCTCGCTGGGCAAGTAACAAAAATTCGCGGGACGCGACGCGACCGTCCCGCCCGCGTCTTCTTGCAATACACCTCGAGTGCATCGCCCGGCTTTGCGCTGCGTCAGCGGCATCAGCGGTATCGGGGATCCGGTGACCGTTCATCCCTCGCTGCAGTAGATTCATCCCTGCCGGCGCTGTCCATCCCCGGTGTCCATGCGTCGGTCCCGCAGGGCGCGCATCCTGCCCTCGGACACAATTTGTTCACATAGTTTCGAAACTTCTTAACCTTAACCGTCATTCACACGCAGAGGAATCAGCCTCGCGCTTCAATCCACCGCGTTCATCCCATTGCCGCCAATCGGCATGAACTTTCCCCCGGCGGCAGCGTCTATTGCAGCACCATCGTTCGCACAGAGCCACGACGCTGGACAACGAGCCCGATGTTCGAGGCCGATGATGGCAACACAATAAAGGAGCATGTCATGAAGAACACCGTTCGCAATTTCGTGGTGCTGGTTGTCTTCGCGATGGCGCTGACCGGACTGTCGTTGGCGCAAAATCCGAACTATCGCCTGGTCGCCAACATCCCCTTCGACTTCACTGTCGGCAACCAGCACCTTCCCGCCGGACCGTACCTGTTCGTGGTCGACTACGGCAGTCCCATCGTCACCGTGCGCAACACCGCGACCGGTCAGGCCGAAATGTTGCTTACCATCAAGGGTGAAGGCGAGAGCACCGGAAGCCCAGCGGCGGTGTTCGACGTGATCGGCGGCACCCACATGCTGGCCGATCTCAAAACCGCCGAGCGGGGCGTCAATTTCCCCGAATCGAAAGAGCAGGTCGCGTTGGCCAGGCGCGGGGGGTCCGTCGCCATCGTTGCCACCTTGCGTTAGTTCTACAGTTGCGTAACTGGTGAACGAGGAGGGCCGGGGCGGGTCCCCGGCCTTTACTCTTGCTGCAGACCGCGCGGGAAGCCGCGGATGTACCCGCGTCGTCAACTGCCGCCGCACCCCCGCGCTGGCGAACAACCGCCGCTCCACAGTAGTCTCATCTAGGGACACTTCCTTCCGGCTGCCAACCATTCATGGGTCTGCGTCATCGCGGTTTCGCAATACTGTTTCTACTCGCTGCAGTCATCGCAGCCGCCGCTGCTGAGCCTGCGGGCATTGCCGATTTCTCGTATCAGCCGTGGCTACTCGTAAACGGCTCCGCCTGCTTGTTCATGGTCGCCATGAAAGGCGCACCGCAGAAAGTCACTGGCCAATGGCTGGGACACGAACTAGCCTTCTCTCTCGGCTCAGGTGGAACCTGGTATGCGCTGGCTGGAGCAGCACTCGAGACCAAGCCCGGGAGCTACGACGTCGCGATCGACGCGACCATGCGCGATGGCAGTGTGCTGCGTCAAGTGCATCCCGTGATAGTGCGCGCCGCAAAATACAGAACCTCGCGTCTCACTGTCCCGCAGAAATATGTCTCGCCCGATCCCGAAACCCTGAAGCGCATCGAAGCGGAAAAGGAACTCAAGGCCGCGGCCTTCGCGCACCTGATCACGGTCCCGGAATGGTCGGGCAACTTCGTCGCACCCGTGCCTTCGGAAATTTCCGAGACCTTCGGTACCAGCCGCACCTTCAACGGCAAGCTGGCCAGTGTGCATCGTGGCGAAGATTTCCGCGCGCCCACCGGAACTCCCGTACACGCCTCCAACGCCGGCGAAGTGGTGCTGGCGCGCGAGCTTTTCTACGAGGGCAACTGCGTGGTCATCGATCACGGCCTGGGATTCATGACCATGTACATGCACCTTTCCAAGTTCGAGGTGCAGGAAGGCGACAAGGTGGCGAAGGGCCAGACCATCGCTTTGAGTGGAGGCACCGGCCGCGTTACCGGTCCGCATATGCACATGTCGGTGCGCTGGAGCGGCGATTACCTCGATCCCGCAAAGCTGCTCGCGCTGAAGCTGCCCAACCTATCGCCGCCTCGGCCCTAGAACCCATCTGACAACCGTGTTGAAGAGTTACAGGTGAGTTGGCGATTTCTACAATCGAGACGGAGTATTTTCGCAACGAATCCATGGGGACGCGATTACCTTCCAGAACGCCAACCACGCGGGAGCCGGCGAAAGTTGCCGAACCGGCATATGAGCCAAGGCGGAGGACCCTCAAAAGGAAAAGGTGGGCGGAGGGCAAACTGACACTGTGGGCTTATGCCGTATGCTGCGGTCGCTTAGGTCCAGTCGTCACAGCGGGGGAACCTCACCGGATGGAACAGGTGCCTTTTTCGCGGGCGGTGGAACCGGAGCCTGCGCGGCTCCCGGCTCGGGAGGAGCGGGCAGCAGCAACGTGTACTTGGCGCGCATCTGCTGATAAGCCTTCTGCCAGGCTTGCTGCTTCTGTTCGCCCAGCCAGGCCGTCTTCACATCCGGTTCCATCTCCTCGAAAGCAGGGATTCGCCCGGGAATCACGGTGTCAACATACACCAGGTGCCAGCCATAGCCCGATTCGATCGGTCCCTGCCACGAGCCGGGTTTGAGCTTCTCAAGGGCGACCACGAATTGCGGACCGAATTCCTTGGCCAACGCCTCGGGAGCGCGGTCGCCGTAGTAGTCCTGAAACATGAACGGATCGGCGAGCGAAACCGCGAGCTTCGAATCTTCGGGCTGGCCGACGATCTTAGCTAGCGCCTTGGCAGCGTCACCCTGAGCGTTCTTGCCTCGCTTGTCCGGCGAAAAGTAAAGATGGCGAAAGCTGTAGCGGCTCGGCAGGGCGAACTTGTTGCTGTTCTTCTCGAACCAAGCTTTGAGTTCCGCGGTCGAAGGCTCATGAGCGGCGGCCACATCTTCGGCGAGGAACTGCATCTTCTGAGCCATGCGGCGCTTCACGATGGTGTCGTCCTTATCCAGTCCCATGGCGAGCGCTTCGCGATAGAGGACCTCCTCGCGGACCTTATCTTCGACCATTGCTTCCAACTCGGCGGGCGTAGGTTGGCGATGCCATTGCGACTCGAAGTAAATATCCATGGTGCGCAGGTCGTCAAGACTGAGCGCGATCTGCTTCGACGACTCGACTCCGCCGCGTCCCCGCTGGAAGTACGCGTACGCCCCGAACAGCACGACGCCCAGCACCAGGAAATGCAGCAGCGGCTCGCGCAGCCAGCGCTTGACAGCGGGAAAGACGGAACTCTTCGGCTCGGATGGCGGGGCTGAATCGTGCTCATCCGGGATGACGCCTACAGAAACTTCACTCATGCAAAAAACAACTCCTATGGTTTCGCCGGCGCGTACCAAATCGGCGACGTCCATGCGCGCTGCTGAACAGTGGCCGCGACGTTCGGGTTCGGCGGCAGGTTCAGCTTGGCGGCCCAATAGGTCGACCAGCGCGGCGTGGGAATCTCAAGCACACGGGCGTAGTAGGTCGCATGGGCGTTAGGATCGAACGACGGATCCGTCCACTCACCGATTAGCTCGGTCGAACCAATCGTGTTCTGGTAGGTAGCGGTCTTCACGTCCACCGTGTTACCGACCGCAGAAACCTTGCCGGTTTTCGGATCGGGCTTACGGTCTCCACTCCACACCACCTCGTAAACCTTCTCCTGGCTCTTGCCGTTCTTGGTCCAGATCTTGATGATCTGAACGCGATCGAGGTTGCCGCTGTCAGGATCTTTGATGGCGTGAACGACCAACGTTGGTGCGGTTGCGCCTGCCTTCGGGGTGAGGTCGCCTCCCATCGGCACGCCACCATCGTAGGCAGCCTTTACCCAGTCGGCCTGCTTGGTCATGTCCTTGGGATAATTCCAGCCGGCGAACATACGGACCTTGATGCGGTTTCCGGAGGTGCCGAAGGTCTCCTTGCGCTTGAAGGCGGCGAAGATGGATTCGCGGGTGTTCTCCTCGGCCCAGACTCCGGTCAGTCCGCCGGAACTGAGCGCGGTCGGGGGCTCGCCACCGACGGAGGTCGTCGCGGTAATCACGGTCTTGGGATCGCTATCCTGGTTGCCGTGCGAGCCGGGGAAGTTGCTGGGTTCGGTCGAGGTTATGCCGGAATGGAAGTCGGTCCCGGCCTCGATGCCGTATTTGAAGGGATTGACACCCAGCTTGGCCTGCTGCTCCTGTCCAACGCCGTAGGCCTGACGCAGATAACTTCCGGTTGCGGAATTAGCCTTCTTGTCGGACCCAATCAGATACAGCCACATCTCGAAGTTGGCAAACTCGTCGGTAGGCGAAAGCGCCGGGCTCGTGTCGGTTTGCCCCTTGGCCTGGATAATCTCGGCCAGCGGTTCGTTGGCCATGCGGCGATCGGCGTAATCGCGGGTGATCGGCTTGCCCGACATGTCACGCGTGCTGAACATCAGGCCGTTGCTGGCGTTGCCGTTGTGGGGAACGGCGATGACGTCGAGGCCCTGTTTGCGCTGTGATTCCAGGTAGCGCCAAAGATCTTCCGGATCGAGCGAGTCGAACGCCGTGTAAGGCATGGCCGGGCCTTTGTCGGCGAAGATCACGCAACGATGCAGGTTCTGGAACTGCGGCGCCGAGGTCCACTCAAATCCCACAAATGTCGTGAACTTGCCGGGCTTGTAGTACTTGTCGGAGATGGCCGCGTACTTTTCCCACGACGAGCGAACCAGTTTGGGATCGGAGAATTCCGGCAAAGGCTTGTTGACGATGGTGGAACCGATGAGCTTGCGGAACGCACTCGCAGAGACCGCGGGATCAGGATTGGTCATCATGGTGTACCACTCGGAGTTCGCGAATGGGCCGTTGGGATCAATCGTGTCGCGCACGACTCCGAGATATTCGGCATGATCGGTTACGGCAAGGAAGTCGAGGGGCGCGATGCGCTTTTGCGGCTTGCCCATGTATTCCACGGTTTCGCCCATCGCGTATTTGTAGGAATCCTCGGGCGTCGTCCGGGTGCCGAACGCAAACGCGTCCATGGAGTAACCGCTGTGCAGATGCAGGTCGCCGAAGTAGGCGTTCTTGAGCGGATTGTGCGCGGGCCGCGCTTCCGCGGACTGGGTTGACTGCATCTGGCCACCTTGCGTCGTAGATGGTGTCTCGGAGTTTTTCTTTGAACAAGCCGCGAGAGAAAGGACCAAGCCTACTGAGGCAACTAAAAACAGTGAACTTCTCATTGCATGCATACCGTCCTAAGCCGACGCACAAAACCGGCGGCTTTGCTCAGCCGCGTGCGAGATGGCCGACGCATCAGCTCGTCCTGACTAGAGTTTTTGGAGCATCACGATTGTATACTGCCCGCGTGACCTCGATCGTGGGCTGTGCCACAGCACGTTCGGGCACTTTATTCACCAACTACCCCAACAATTAAAGACGGCAAATCATCAGTTCAGGATCTTGTGCCGCCGATGTCTTGTCCCATGAATCGCGCGCGGACGAGAAGAGCGACGAGGATCCCATGGGCCACAACTCCCGGCCACAAAAGCAGCCCAACGGGTGCACCGCGAATGCCGATGCGAATGAGGTACAGCATGGCGAGCGTGCTGTAGGTCAGCATTCCGTTCAGCGGCTGGTGGGCGGAATTTCCCGGCCAGCAGGCGACACCGAGGCCGATCAGGGCTATGCCAGTGATGCGGCTCATCATTATGCCGATGCCATCGATGTCTACACCGAACAGTAACTGAACCACGATCGGTGGATAGGCGATCAGGATCACTCCCGTACCGCTTCGGCGGCGGCCGCCACTGCAAGGACCAGCTTCTTCAGTTTCATTGCACGTTCTTGATCGGCAGATTCCGTGCCTTCCTGCAGACGCGAGGGTCAAAGCAAACGGGCTTGCCTGCCCGCCTGCCCAGAGGTTCCTTCTTACTTCCAGCTCTACATCTCCTGCTTTACCTTGGCTTCGGCCTTCTGAATCGCCTGGCTGCCCATCTTTTCGATCATTTCCCGGCGCATGTCTTCGCGCATGGTCTGGAATTTCTTCTGTTGCGCGGGATCGAGGAGAGGCGTGATTTTGGCGTCGATGGCGCCGCTGATTTGCTTCAGCTGCTCAATCTTGTCCAATGGCTTGAGCGAGGTGTTCTTCTTCAGCGCCCCGAGTTGCTTTGCCTCGTCTTGCAGGAAGGGGAGAATCTGCTGTCTCTGCTGTTCGGTCAGCCCCAGTTCAATGGAAAAGGTGTTGAGCGTCGCGGTCAACGGATTGAGCACGAACTGCGGGCTCGGAATCATCTCGTAGTTGGCGTAGCCGAATTCGTTGCTGCGCGCTCCGTAATATGTGTCGCCCAGTTTGTACACGGTCACCGCAAACGGGTCCTGGGAAATGGTGGTCACCACTTTGCCGCCTTCAATCTTGTACGGGGTGGTCACTCCCTGGTAGCCGTCGCGAACCGGGTTGCCGTAGTGGCTTGGAATTGAGACGTTCTTGCCGATATGCCAGACGATGCTCTGGCCTTCGGCGGTGTAGCTGACGCTGAACTGCTCACCGGTCGTGTTGTTGCGCATCCAGAAGGCTTTGCCCACGATCAGCGCCTTGAGTTGTGCATCTCCCAATGCCGTTGCGCCCTTCGCCTTCAGGTCGGCCACGGTCATGCCGGCAGGCGCATTCTTGCGGGCATCGGCAGTGGGTGTGTACCAGATGGGCGAAGACCAGGCGCGTTCTTGTCCGGTGAGCGGCACCACGTCCGGCGGTGTCAGGCCGGCCTTAACTGCCTGGATGAGGGTCCAGCGCGGAGTGGGAATTTCCAGCACGCGAGCGTAGTAGAACGCATGCAAACTGGCATCGAACTCGGGATCGGTCCAGACAGTTTTCAGTTCCGTCGAACCCACGGTGTTGGTGTAGGTGGCCTTCTCCAGGTCCACGGTGCTCTGGATCGCCGGAACCCTGCCCGACCACTTGTCAGGCTTGCGGTCGCCGGACCAGATCACGTCGAAAATCTTCTCGAAGCTCTGACCGTTCTTGGTCCAGCCCTTGATGACCTGGATGCGGTCAAGGTTGCCGGAAGTTGGGTCCTTCACCGCCCAGACAACGAACGTCGGAGCCGTGCCCTTTAGCGGAGGCAGGTCGGCGCCCATGGGAACGCCCTTCGCATACGACTGATGTACCCAGTCGCTGGCGTTCAGGACGTCTTTGTTGTACTCCCATCCGCCGAAGAAGCGCACCTTGATGTGCGGGCCGCTGACGCCGAAGGTCTCCTTGCGATACATCGCGTCCCACAGGGAGGCGCGGGTGTTCTCCTCGGCCCAGACACCGGTGAGGCCGCCGGGGTTTTCCAAGCGCACGTCGAGGGTGCCAAATGCCAGAACTCCGGCCAAGCGCCGGTCGGGGGTTCCGTCGATCTGAGCGTGACCGCCATAGAAATTGTCCTGGCGGTAAGGACTGCCGGTATTGTGCGAATCGGAGCCGCCGGCCATCCCGAACTTGTACGGGTTGTAGCCACGTACGTCCTGCATAGTGATGCCGTCTTTGTAGGCCTGCCGGGCGAAGCTGCCTTGAATATGATCGATGCGGCCACCGGTCGGCGGTTGACCCAGCAGACCGTCTTGGAAGAGCTCGTAGCTGGCGAACTCGTCATTGGGCGAGAGTAGGGGATGAGTTTCCGACTGTCCCTTAATCTGTTTGATCTCAACCAGGCGTTCGTTGCGGTCGCGCGAGGCAGCCCAAGCAGCGTCGATGGGACGTCCGAAGCTGTCGAGGTCGACGGGGTACATCCAGCCGTCGCTGAGGTTGGCATTGTGGGAGATGGCGAGCAACTCGTTGCCCGCCTTGCGTTGCGAGTCCATCCACTTCCAGAGATCTTCCGGATGGTTGGAATCGAGCGAGCTATACGGCATTTCCGGCACCTTGGCACAGTCTTTGAAGAAGATGTTGCGGTGCAGGTTGCGATAGTTCGGCATGGATGTCCACTCGTACGAGCAGAACGCAGTGAACTTGCCGGGATGGTTGTTCGCATCCGCGATGCTGACGTTTTTCTTCCAGATTGAGCCGGCCACCGCGGGGCTCATAAACGCCTTCACGGGAGGCCCGCTGTTCAGGCCTACGAGGTACGTAAAGGCCCGTTGAATCTCGGCTTGGTCGTTCGGGTTCTTTAGGATGAGAGGTTGTGCCTCGGGCATCTTGCTGACGGCCGATCCCGGAGTGTTCGCCTCGGCTGTGATACCTACGTATTCGGAGTGGTCGGTGACGCCCATGAAGTCCATGGGCGTGTCGATCGTGATGTCGTAGCCCATGGGGTGCTTGATGGTCTGACCCTGGGCGTACCTGAGGGCGTCGTTGGGGTCGGTAATGCGGTTGCCCATGAGCCAGGCGTCCATCGACCAACTGGTGTGGATGTGTTCCTCACCGAAGTAGGCGTTGCGGTCAGGATTCTTTTCGACGCGCGCCTCGGTTTGTACCGGAGCGGTTCCGCCGGCTTGCTGCGCCTGCTCGGGCGCTTTGGGTTTCTCGCACGAAATCAGGACGCCGATGCTGAGAAGTACCACCGCCAAAGCCGCAACTACTGCAACTCTTGACTTCATAAATGCCTCCGTCTTGCTGAATGGCACGACCACGACCCCGCGCAGGCGAAGCGGCCTGAACGCAACGCCTGCTTCTGGTATGACAACGCTAACGGGACGAGCCCGTCGCCGCACAACTGATCTGCGGAATCGAAACTGTCGGAAACACGAAATTCTAGCCGCGCCGGGGACCCGGCGCAAGCCGCAATGAGTCGGCGGTGCGGCAACCAAGAGACTTCCATCACAGGCAGCTGCACCCGCCGTCACGGCCGGCCGCACCAAATTTCTACTACGCTTGCTACCTGTTGACCCTCCCCCGCGTGTGGTGACGCCGCGCACCCCGACAAATCGCAGGCAGTTCGCTGGTGGCGCCTCTACTTGGGTTGCACTTCGACCGGAGTGGCGAGTTGCGTCGAACCTTTTGCCTGGCTCGTCACGTTGATGGGTTGCCCCATCTTGACGTACCGTGCCAGGATCGCCGGTTTCCCCCAGTCGAGGTCCCAGCCATTTTCGATCGCGACGACGGTGTAGGAACCGGGGACCACTTGTAGCAGGCTGAAGGTTCCATCCATGTCGCTCTGGTCTCGCCGAAACTGTTCATGGTTTGATTCCGGGTCTTTCGGCACCAGAACCACCATCGCACCGGCAAACGGTTTTCCGGATCGTTGCGCGACGCCTTCGATTGTGGTCTCGCCGCCAACCAGGGAGAGCGTCACCTGGAGCGACGAACCCGCCGGCACGGTGAGCTTGCGCCCGCCTGGCGCGCCGCTGCCCGATGCGATCTTCACGGAATAGGGCTTCGTGGGAGAACCGGCCACGAAGGTGTATTCACCAGCAACCACATTCCTGAACGTTGCCTCTCCCTCGGGATTTACATTCGCTCCGGTTACCACCCGCCCTTTGGCATTCCGCATCGCCACGCCCAGGGGTACCGGCAGCTTGGCCTCGCCCACCACCTGAACTTTCGCAGTCACGGTGCTCACCGGATTGCCCGACGACATGTCCAGTTCCGAAGTGTTGCTGCTGAGATCCACCTCGGTCGGTTCAGGCATCTGACCGTTCCGAGACCCGAGAGCGCGAACCGTGTAGCGGCCCGGAGTTATTCCCGTCAGCTCAAACGTGCCCGGGCTCGTCATGCGCGCTTCAGCCGTTTCAACCCGGGCCATTCCATCGAACGACTGTTTTTGAAACATAGGCATGGCGAAGCCATGGGTGACATCCTCCCCCGTGTGCACAATGAGATGAAGGGAGGGGACCGGACCGAGATGGATGTCAGCTTCAATCCGATCGCCACCTCGGATGGGGATGGGTGTGGCCTCGTCGGCTTCGGTGGCGTCACCGTAATAGGTAATGGGATAGGCGACGTCGAGAGACGAATCCACCGCGGCCGGCCCGACTCCCGGCAGCTTGAAGGGATGCACCGCGTACCACGGTTTTGCGTGGACCGACACAAAGTAGGTTCCGTCACCCAGCGGGGTCGCTTCGTACGCTCCCTGGTCATCGGTTGTCGATTGCAGGACAGGCCGGATCTGGCTGATGCCCGATGCGTGGTCTTCGCGATACACCAGGACTGTCGCATCGCGGACGGGCTCTCCCGACTCATCGAAGACCTTGCCGCTGAGCACCGCGTTGGGGGCGAGATGGAGAACCAGGTTCTCCGTATCGAATCCTGCTCCGGTGACGATCGCGGTGGAGAACTGCTCGTGCCCTTTGTAAGCGGTGGTGAGGAATCCGCGTTTCTCGGCGGTCAGGGAATATTTGCCCGCGCGTGCCGCGAACGCAAACCGGCCGTCGTCGGTAGTGACCATCGACTGCACATTCTCGCGGTTCCTGGCGTCACCCAGTAGCACGCGGGCGCCGGCCAGTGGATGTCCGCCGATCTTGTTGACTACGGTTCCGGCAACCCGGAACTCACCGCTGCCCACCGACTGAGCCGACAGCGCCGCGGGCGCGCAATGCAGCGCCAAGCCGATAACCACAGAAACGAGGCAACGCAACAGCGGAGAACTTTGCATCTTATTCACTCGTAGTAATCAACGGCAGTTGCACATGCTCGGTTTGGCCGCCATTCAGGCGGACAACCGTTCCCTTCCCGTCATAGACGCGCATGGCCTCAGAGTTTTCATAGGCAAGGTCAGGCTGGCGGCGGCGAAAAGCCAGCAGGCGATAATCGCCCGGCGGCAGGAAGGAGAGCGTGAACTTCCCCTCCGGGGAGACTTCCGCTTCGCTGTATCGTCCCGGGCTGTCGGGCAGCGGAATGCAATAGACATGCCCAGCCGCGGCCGAAGCTGCGGGACCGGCTTGGCCGTCAGGTGCAGGCGAGACCAGAGTGGACGGCCGCGCCAGCGAACTCGCTCCTTCTATCGTTCCTTCGATAACGGCGACATCGTCTCGCAGCGTTACTTCAATCGCAGGGGCCGAGCCGCCGGTTGGGACGATCAGAGGATGGTGCTGCAGGTCCACTCCCCCGGAAGTCACCGACGACGCGTAGCCGCGTCCCGCTTGCACGCGCACCCAGTAGCGTCCGGGCACGACCTGTTCCACCAGCAGCGGGCCGTCGGACGAGCCCGAAAGCGGACGCGATGATGCGCCTCTTTGCAGACCGAAGTCGTCCGCAGGTTCCAGCATCACCATGACGTCGCGTCCCGGCCGTTGGCGATTGATACTGCCAACTCCGCCGGTCGCGCTTCCTGTGCCTGGGTTTTCCCGGGAGGTGAATTCTTCCTTGACCTGGACATTGATCGCAGGAGTCGTCACCACCGGAAGAATCGGCCCCTGCAGCGGGCCGCGCACCGTGATGTTGGCCGCGCCGCTTACAACATTGGGCCCATAGCTCGCGGCTTCCAGCCGGTAGCTTCCGTTGGGCAGCAGACCCTCAATCACTTGCTCTTCTGGGTTGTAGCCCAATTCAAAACCCGGACCATCGCGACCTTGCACTGCAACCTTGATGCTGAGCTGCGTGCCGGGTGGTGCATTGGTCACCGGAACTCGAATTGGAAAATAGGGCTGCTTCACCAGCGACAGCTTCACATCCTCCGTCTTGCCCGGTGTTAGCTGCAGGGTAGCCGCCGAAGCAAAGTCGCCCGCACCGGGATAATAGACCGGAGCATAACCGTAGCCCTGTCCTCCCGGAGCCGCAGTCTGCGGATCGTTGTCCATCAACTCATGGGTGAGCAACTTATAGGTCCCCGCGGCAAGGCCGGCAAAACGAAATTCCCCATTGAAACGACTGGCCTGCATCCCCGCTGAGGCCCAGTGCGCTCGGCCCTCACGCATCTGGAGCACATAGAGCTCGACCTGAATACTGTCGGGAGGCTCAGAGGTAGGAAGTGAAATATGGCCGACAATCAAAGCTTCGGGAACGAGGGAGATGACTACATCGCTTCCGGCGGGCACGCGATCCAAGGGCTGATATGGATCGTTCGGATCGTTCAGGAACCCCGGCTTGCGGGCCGAGAAGGCGTAGGGCCGAAGGTTCGCACCGACACTTATTGGTGCACCCACAGCGGTTGCCGGAGATTGGCCTGCACCAGCTTGAGGAATTATGAATTCGAAGCGACCGTAACTGTCCGTCATGGTCGCAAACCGATTGTCCGTGGAAACGACCAGCGCTCGCCCTATGGGTTCATGGGTCACGCTGTTGACCACCATGCCGCTAATCCGGCCGGTGTTCCTAGGCTGCGCGTCCTGGGCGAACGCGCTCTCTATAGGTAAGCAAGGGGAATAAAGCAGGACAGCCAGCGCGACAGTTTCTAAGCACCATCTTCTGCGGAGGCGCATTTTGGACCTAGCCCACGTTCCACGGGAATTTCGTTAGCTTGGTTGCAACACCACTTCCCGCTGGAATTATTGTGCTCCAAGATCAGGAAATTGCAACTCCTAATCCAAACAGCGATCTAACCTTGATTTCGACACTTGGTGCCCTATCCTTCGGCGTGAGTTGCGGCTGTTGCAGCGATCTCGCAACCGCGATGATTTCGCTTCAACTTGCGCATAGAATGGTGAGTTCGTGAAGTCGAAAATAAATTCGCATTCATAGGAGATTGGCGATGCTCAAGCTCATTCTCAGGACTTCCGCATTTGCACTGTTGGTTGCGTGTCTGGCTTTCGGGCAGACCAGCAAACCCAAATCACCCTCGAGCGCCAGTTTTGTCGGCCGCTGGGAAGTGGGCACTGGCGTGGGCAGTATGACGTTCTACATAACGCTGGAGCGCGAGGGTAAGGCGACCAAGACTCAGGGATCACCCCATGGCACATGGACGATGCATGGCGATGAAGCGCGCATCACTTGGGACGACGGCTGGCGCGATGTGATCCGTAGAGCCGGCGATCATTACGAGAAAGCCGCCTTTGCGCCGGGTAAAACGTTTTCCGACCCGCCCGCCAACATGACCGGAGCGACGCGCACCGAGCCGCTCTAACCAAGCCGTGTCGATATGTCGGTGAAGCGGAGGCCAGTCTTCCAACCTTTTGACATATAACGGCGTCAGCGCCAACAACGCGTTTGTCGACGTTTTGTCGGTGGACAGCAGCCTCGCATACATCGCACTCGATCTCGGCTACTTCGACGCCAACAACAATTACTTCATCAAAGTGCAGAATCAGGGATGCAGCGGGTCGTGTTTCAACTATGGCGCGTTCTACTACGGTAACAACGGTGGCGGCAATTTCTTCCCCCTGACTAGCCCGTTTACATCCGGGCGAATCTTCGCGTCGTATTCAGGAATGACAGCCACGCTCGACATTGATGACGACTTCGATGGCATCATCGAGCAGTCCTACAGTTATACCTACGGGACCGCGACCGGAGGCACCGGTATCGGGTTGGGCTTGTATGGCACAGCGCAGGCGGATAACTTTGGAAGCGGCGTCACACCCGAACCCAGTTCGCTATTCCTGCTCGGCTCGGGAATCGTCGGCCTGGCAGGCGTTTTGCGCCGCAAGATCAACTTGTAGTCGGTTTGATCTCTGCTATTCAAAGCCGGGGCATGTCCCCGGCTTTCTTCTTCGCGGTCACCGCGCCTCGTTGTTGATCGGCGTCAAATCGTGAACCGGTTGGTAGGATCCCTCAGTTCAAACATAACGATAGCTGGCGACATTCGGCCATCTCAATCCCAATCCCGTAACGAAACGTCGGCCCGGCTTGCGACTGACTTGGCGATTTCACGAAAGCTATGCTAAACGCCATGACGACGAGCCCCGTTGGGATTGCTGATTAATGGGAAGCTAAGTGTCATTCCCCGTCAAACGGTGGTGCCAAAATGGGAAGAAATACCTCTATTAGTCGCAAATTGTTGCGCACTCCGTCTGTTCTGGCTTCGTAATCAATTGATTCTAAGGCATCCGTAACGGAATACCACGTGCAGACTAACCATTTGGAACTTACCTCACTTTTGGCCGGGAGGATGGATGAAATTACAAACGAGAATGAGTGTACTTACTTTGGCAACATGCGCCGCCGTGTTGCTGCTCGTATCTGGGGCGATGGCAGCTCCATCGTTCGTCAACAATAGCTTTGAGGTGGACGCCACAACCGGATTTCAGTCCGTCGATCCCACGGGATGGACTACATTCCGGGTCGGCGCACCGCCCTACCTGATCAACAACAACACGTATGGCAACACACCCTATGGCAGCCAGTTCCTTGCGTTGGGCGGTATCGAAGACAACGCCGCTTCCTGGATTGAGCAGACAGTTTCTGGCTTCAACGTAAACCAGACCTATACGCTCAGTTGGGCTCAGTCGTCGGAGTACACTTCTTCGGACGAGTTGCAGGTAAGCTTCACTGCCGGTTCGAATACGGCGGGCCAGATCTTTACCAGCGTTCCCTATCCAGGTGGCGGTCAGTTCTGGTTCACGTGGCAGAACTTCTCGATGAGCTTCGTTCCGAGCGCAACCTCGGTCACCTTCCATTTCCAGGGAGTTCCGAATTTAACCCCCCCTAGTTACGAGGTCGGCGTGGACAACTTTCAGATTTCGGGCGGCACCAATACCCCAGAACCGGGAACGCTGATCATGATGGGTTCCGGCGTCCTTGGCTTCGCCGGTATGCTTCGCCGCAAGATTAAAGTGTAATTTGGTTGAGTTTCGTCTAATACGCCGGGGAGTTGCTCCCCGGCTTTCCTCTGCCCGCTCATCGCGCATTACAGGGTCAGCAGTTTGGTGCGACTCCTCAGCTCAAACCATGTTAACTGGCGATATCAGGCCAACTCGTACCCAATGCCGGCCAGGAGCGCTAAACTTGGTTCGCGAGCGACTTGGCTATTTCGCACCGCCTATCCCCAGGTACAGCCCAAGCACCCACTTAGGTGCGCTCACGTCTTGTGTTTCATTTTGGAGATCAACTTACTCTCTTGCGTGATTCCAGAGCACCTTCTCTCAACGGGACAGCAGCCCAATTGTTCGCGCGAGTGTAAAAATCCGAGGCCCGCGCCTCGACTTACAACTACTTCATGGCGCACTCGGGATGTTTGTCGAATTCTGTTCGCAGTCCGGTCAGGTCGAACGTGCTCGAAGTGGGTGTACCCGTGAGGAACGGTGTGAAGTCGAAGGAGACGGTTGGCACACTCAGCAGGGCTTGCAGGAACTGGATTCGCTCTGGCTCAGTTTTGCCGAAGTAGTCGAAGGATTGGAGGTTAGTGTGAGACACCCAGGTCGTCGATTGCTTGTGTCCTCCGATGGTCATACCCAACACCAGCGATGCGGAGTTTGCGTAGGTTGAGAACTCTTGTTCGGTCAGAATGCTTCCAGGCGAAAACGTGATTGCGTGCGTGAGTTTCTTCCCCTTTTGCTGGCAGGCTACGCTCAATACCGGGGTCTTCGCCCGGCCGGAGACCGTCAACGCATATGACTTCTGTGCCATCACGCTCAGCGTGATGACGCCGCTCTCGGAGGTTACTTGTACGTCTTGTCCCAAGAGGTTTGGCAACCACAAACTCCAGGCAACCGCCCCCGACAGTAGTATGGCTCGTACCGTCTTCATGTCCGTTCCTTGCTGTACCCGCGAGAATGTTCGGCTTTGTTCGAACAGTTCAGGATAAGCCCCAGTGTCAATATCGGCGCGTGGGAGTCTGCGGCTGCTTCCAATTTGTGCCCGCGTCCAGACATGGAAAGGCTGAGGCTCGCGCTTCGGCGTTTTCCGGTCGGCTGCGGTTCACACGGCCAGCCCGTTCTCGATTGCTGTCGCGAACAGATGGGATGAGAAGGCCATATCGTACGTTATCCCAACCGGCAGGGCTCAGCTTGGATTGCGAGAGAGACGGCGATTCCTCGTCGGCCACACGAGGAGTTAGACGGCGGCCGCAATCTTCCTTGTAACCGCCCCTCCGTAGTAGCGCCTCTGGAAGTAGAACGCCACATTCACCAGCGCGATCATCACCGGAACCTCGACCAGCGGGCCGATCACCGCGGCGAAGGCTGCGCCCGAGTTAATGCCGAACACCGACACGGCCACTGCAATTGCCAATTCGAAATTATTCGAGGCAGCGGTAAACGCGAGCGTTGCAGTCTTCGAGTAGTCCGCGCCCAGCTTGCGTCCCATGTAAAACGACACCAGGAACATCACCACAAAATAGATGAGCAGCGGCACTGCGATGCGCAGCACATCCAGTGGCAGGCGCACGATGTATTCGCCTTTGAGCGAGAACATCACCACTATGGTGAACAGCAGCGCGATCAACGTCAGCGGGCTGACGCGCGGTACGAAGTGATGGTCGTACCATTCGCGCCCCTTGGCCCGAACCAGCAGCGTGCGCGTCAGGTATCCCGCGAGGAACGGAACACCCAGGTAGATGAAGACGCTCTTGGCAATCTCACCAATCGAGACATGAACCACGGCGCCGGTCAGCCCGAGTTTCGCCGGCAGCACGGTGATGAACACCCACGCGTACAGCGAGTAGAAGAAAACCTGGAAGAGCGAATTGAAGGCGACCAGGCCGGCGGCGTACTCGGTGTCACCTTTCGCCAGTTCGTTCCACACAATGACCATCGCGATACAGCGCGCCAGGCCGATCATGATCAGCCCCGCCATGTACTCGGGATAGCCGCGCAGAAACACTACCGCCAGCACGAACATCAGCACCGGGCCGACCACCCAGTTCTGCACCAGCGACAGGCCCAGCACACGCTTGTTGCGGAAGACTTCGGGCAGTTCCTCGTAGCGCACCTTGGTAAATGGCGGATACATCATCACGATCAGCCCGATCGCGATAGGGATTGAAGTTGTGCCCACGCTGAAGCGGTTGAGGAACGGCACCACTCCGGGGATGAGCCATCCCGACAACACCCCCAGCGCCATCGCGCCGAAAATCCAGGCGGTGAGATAGCGATCGAGAAAACTGAGACGGCTACTGGTTCTCATTGCCACACCTCGCTGGACATCGCTCCGCAACTATTGTTGGCCAATGCGAGTGATCTCCCTCTGGATCGCCATACGATCAAGAGTCTGCAGCGGCAGGCTGAGAAACAATCCGATGCGCCGGTCGAGCGCGATGAAGGCCTCGCGAAACGCGCGCTCGATTTCGTCCGGCGTGCCCTTCACCGCTGCCGGATCGGCGATGCCCCAATGCGCCGTCATCGGCTGGCCCGGCCAGATCGGGCAGACCTCGTTGGCGGCGTTGTCGCACACCGTGAAGACGAAGTGCATCCCCGGCGCGCCGGGCTGGGCGAATTCGTCCCAGCTTTTGCTGCGCACTCCCGCAGTCGGCAAGTTCGCCCGCTCAAGTTCGCGCAGCGCCTCGGGTCGCACCGCGCCCGAGGGATGGCTACCCGCACTGTAGGCAAGGAATCGTGGCTTGCCACGGTAGTTCAGGATGGCTTCGGCCATGATCGAGCGCGCCGAATTCCCGGTGCACAGGAAGAGCACATTGTAGTGATCGTGCACGTTCTTTACTTTCTGCCGTGCAACTTAATGGAAGCCACGGCCTCGGCGGCCTGGCGCACCATCGCATCAGGATTCTTCAGCGACGCGACCGACACCGTCGAGCCGCAGCACGAACTACCCTGCTTGCTGGCGAAGCCTTCGGGCGCGAGCACCTTCACCAGGTCGGGACCGTGCGCGAGGCGCGGAATGCTGAGGTCGCGCAAACCCGCTGCCAGCGCGGTTCCCAGGTAGTCGGTCAACAGGCTGGCCCCGGAGATGCATCCCACATAGGCGCTGATGTCGCGCACCAGCGCATCGGGCAGCGGCTTCAACAGCACGATGTCGCTGACCGCGAAGTGTCCGCCAGGCTTGAGCACGCGCGCGATCTCGCGGAAGACCGCCGACTTGTCTGCGGACAGGTTGATCACGCAGTTGCTGATGACGTAGTCCACGGTACCGCTGTCCACCGGCAAGTCTTCGATGAATCCTTTGCGAAACTCAATGTTGGTGACGCCGCGCTTAGCGGCATTGTCGCGCGCCAGGGCGAGCATGTCATCGGTCATGTCCACGCCTATCACTTTTCCGGTGGGACCGACGCGGTGCAACGCGAGGAAGGCGTCGAACCCGGCGCCTGAGCCCAGGTCCAGCACGGTCATGCCCGGCTTGATCTCCGTGAGGGCCAGCGGATTGCCGCATCCCAGGCCCAGGTTCGCGTCACCGGCCAGCGCCAGTTCTTCGTCGCTGTATCCAATGGAACGCGCCACGTCTTCGACGGGCGCTCCACACGCGGAAGCCTCTCCGCGCGCCACGGCTGCGTAGTGTTCTTCCACCGCAGTAGTAATCGATTCGCTTTTCATTTCTGCTCCTTAATCGTGATCAGCTTTGCGACCGGCGCGTTCAGGGCGCAGCAGCCGGCGCTTTCGATGGCGTTGTTGAGTAGTTCGAGTGCGCTGAGGACTTGCTTATGCTGTTTTGGCGGAATGGAATCCATGATCTGGCGGGTGCGGCTGCGCATGAGTTGATCGAGCAGCTTGCGGGTGCGGCGTCCGGCAGCAGTGATGCGCACCACGGCCGCGCGTCCATCGGAGTGCGTGCCGCGAACCCGTTCCACCAATCCGCGCGCCTCCAGCTTTTCGAGTACGCGCGTCATGGCGCTAGGGGTGATGCCCGAGAGCGCCGCCAGGTCAGAGAGACGCGCTCCTTCGCTTGCCACCAGCACGCGCAGGATGGCCGTCTGGCGCTGGCTGAGCCCGTCGCAACAGACTTCGTCGGGACCGATCTGCCCCAGGATGCGCGCCAGGCGCTCCAGTTCGTCCCACCAGTTCTGCATCGCGTCGGCATTTCCTGCACGCTTCATGGACAAAGTCTAAGGCAAACTACTTGCATGCGTCAAGCAAATTATTAGGTCCTCCAATTCTCTCTCGCCGCGCTTTTTCCCGCGTCTCCTTGTCTGCCTGATTGGCACGATGGTGGTTTGACATTGTCCGCAGCCTGCTGAACAATGTGGTCTGACCAACTCTTTACTGGCGCGCCCTTCATCCACACTCTGGCTCCGGGACAGGCGCCAGGCGAAATAGTACGGACTTCCTTACATGGCAAGAATCCTATGTGTAGACGACGAGATGCACTCTGCCAGGCTGAAGTGCATCATCCTGGAGACCGCCGGCCACCAGGCCACGTCTGCGACTTCGGTGCCCGAGGCCATCGCGCTGATGGATGCCAATCCTTACGATGTGGTGGTCACCGACTGGCGCCTGGGGCAGGCCTGCGGCCGTGACATCCTCGTGGCCGCCCGCGCACATTCCGACATCCCGGTCGTAGTGATTTCCGGCTACGTCAATGAGGCGTTTCAGGCCGAAGATTCCCTCGCTGATTATTACCTCGAAAAACCCGTCAATCCGGAAGAACTGATCAGCGTTGTGAACGACCTGATCAAGCCCGGCTCAATGCCGACCTAGAGCACGTCTCTGCGAGGCGTTCGCGTTACATCTTGAGATGGGACGGAAGCTGCGAACCCATGTGGCTCGGAATTCCGCCACGTTTGATTCGGGGAGGTTCGGTATCGATACGGACCGCTGCGGTGGCGTGCGCCAGCATGCGATGGTGGAGCACGAACAGCGCCAGCTCGAGGCGGTCGGAGACGCCGATTTTGTCGAAAATCGCGCGCAGGGCGTTCTTGACCACCTGCTCGGTGGTGTAGAGCTGCATGGCGATCTCGCGGTTCTTGTAACCCCGTACCACGGCTGCCACAATGCGCAACTCTTTTTCCGATAGCCGGTCGCGCACCCGCATGCCCACCAGATCTTCGCTGATCTCGGTGACCGGCGTGTTCGGGGTGTGAACAAAGCTTTCGCCGCGCGCCAGGCGGCGCACCGCCTCCACGATGCTCGGTCCATTGATGGAGCGGTACACCACGCCCTGCGCGCCCATTGCGACAAACGGCGAGGCCTCGTCGCCGGGCTCCGCCAGCACCAGAATTGCGGTATTGTGACGCGCGGTGATTGCCTGAATCTCGGAGAACAGCGGCAGGAATCGGGTGGAGAGTAGAGCGACATGAGCGCGCAGGTGCTCAAGTGCGTTCAGTACCTGCTCGGAGGACTGTGGCTGTCCTACGATGCGGAGATCATCTTCAACCGCCAGCACCTTGGCCACGCCGGCGCGAAAGATCGCCTGATGGTCAGCAACGATAACGTTGATCATACCGACAACTCACCGCATGACATGCCTAATCCACGTTCGTGCAAGCGTTCGTACATCTGCAGCCCGCACACCCTGCACTCAGAGCACTCTACTAGCTGATATGTTTTGAGTAACGTTACTCTCCCGCTCCCGACGTAGGTGCCACGAGCCGTCGCGCCTGCGTGTTGTTATAGCATGAGTCAACAACTGTACACATGATATTCCCACATACTATCTAGGCGCTACTACTAAAGTAGCACTCTACAACCACTTACATGGTTGTTGATGCCATCCCCAGCCAACTACCGCGCGAACAGCAAGCCTCGGATTTCCATTTCAATTCGGGCGCCACGTCGTCGAGTGAAGCATCGTGGTTACCACTCGCGGTTTCGGAAAATCTTGTTATGATCGTGGCTTGCAAACCACGGCGACATCGGTACGCGCTTCGACCCGTCCCAACTGGGCCGAAGTGTCGTTATCGGCGTTGCGCCACAACTTCCGCACTCTGCAAAATCATGTGAGACCCTCCGTCACCATTTGCGCGGTGGTGAAGTGCGATGCCTACGGACACGGCTCCGAGGGCTGTGCCCGCGCGCTCGAGCAGGAAGGCGCCTGCTGGTTCGGCGTTACCTCGACCGACGAGGGCGTGGCGCTGCGCGATGCCGGAATCGCCAGTCGTATCCTTATTTTGGTTGGCGCCTGGCGCGGCGAAGAGGAAGATGCGCTGCGCTACGGACTCACCCCCACGATCTCCCGCTTTGAAGATGTGGAGGCGGTGGCGGTGGCGGCCTCGCGGCTGGGACGCCGCGATCCGATCGCGGTGCATCTCAAGCTCGATACTGGAATGGCGCGGCTCGGTTTACCAATTGCTGAACTTGATAACTTTGCCGAGCGCATCAAGACCGTCCCGCAGGTGAAGCTAGAGGGCGTGTTCAGTCACCTGGCGTCCGCCGAAGTGCTCGATGCCGCCGACGCACTGCGCCAGCAGGAGCGCTTCGACCAGGCGCTGCACACCCTGGCCAGCCACGGCCTGCAACCACCCATCCACCATCTCGCCAACAGCAGCGCCACCCTCGGGAGGCCGGATAGCTGGTACAACTTCGTGCGGCCCGGCATGGCCATCTACGGCTACGAACTTCCACTCCTGCACCGCGACGGCAAGGCCATCGAACAATATGAACGGCTGGGGTTGAAGCCTGTGATGTCGTGGAAAACCCGTGTGATTTCGTTGCGCAACGTTCCCGCTGGACAGGCGCTCGGCTACAACGGCACCTACGTCACCCAGTCGCCGGCCCGGGTGGCGGTCATCGCCGCCGGCTATGGCGACGGCCTCTACCGCAAGCTCTCGCCCGGTGGCTATGTACTGCTGCGCGGCCAGCGCGCATCCTTTGCCGGACGCATTTCCATGGACCTCACCATCGTTGATGTCAGCCATATCCCGGGCGTCGAGATTGGCGACGAGGTCGTGTTGATCGGACGCAGCGGCGACCAGCGCATCACCGCCGTCGATCACGCCCGCTGGTCCGGCACCATCGCCTACGAGATACTGTGTAACCTTTCGGAGCGCGTGGTGCGCCACCACGTGGAGTAGCCCACCGCTGCATGCTACGATTCCTATCGGCCCAAAGAATGCAGGGCGGCCACGGATTTACGCGGATTGCACGGATAAGAAGAGGACTAGTTAGATGATCTTGTGCTGTATCAGCCTCGGCGAAGAGCGGTTGTCCAATTCTCTTTTCCGATCCGCGGTGATCCGTGGAAATCTGTGGCTGAATTTGTTTTTGTGATTTCCCGAGGAGACCATTCCCATGAATCGCACCGCCATCATTGGCATCTTCACTCTGTTCCTTTCTTCGTTCGCAGCAGCCCAGGCCCCGCAGCAGGCCACCGCTCCCGGACTCACGCCGCAGCACCAGCGCATGAGCTATTTCGCCGGCGACTGGACCGCCTCCGGCACTTCGAAGATCAGCCCTAACACCCCGGGCGCTCCCTTCACCCTGAAGGAGCACGGCGAGTTCGTCACCGACGGATACTTCCTCGAAACCAAGACCTCGATGAAGTCAGATCTGGGCACGGTCAATAGTCAGCGCGTGATGGGCTACAACCCGGAAGACAAGGTTTACACCTACAACGTCTATAACAGCCTCGGCGAGCACCAGGTCGCGCTCGGCCATATCAGCGGCAACACCTGGACGTGGGAATCGGAAGAGAAACTGAATGGCGTAGTCATCAAGGGACGCTACACAATAGTAGAAACTGGCCCAGATAGCTATACCTTCAAGTCCGAAGTAGCCAATCCCAAAGGCGGCTGGGCCACCGTGATGGAAGGCAAGGCTCAGCGCGCTGCGCCGCCCAGCAATTAGCAACCAAACAAGGGTGTGGCACCAAGTTGTTCCGGTTCGGTCTCACTCATACTTCAGGGCGTAAATGTTCGAGTTGAAACGAGAGCAAGTAATCATGATCGCCCCATCCGGTGCGGTATTCCACGCGAAACACCCCGGGAGCGCAACGACGTCACCGAGAGACAGAACCTCCTCAGCAGCACCATCAGGGACCCGAATCCGTAACACCGAGCCGTTTTCGCCGTAGAAATTCACATACGCCCACTTCCCGTCGGGTGACCAAAATGGGGCTCCCAATTGCTTCTGCGAGTTCTCCAGCAAAACCCGCCACTTTGAGTTGGCAAATTCGAACATCGCCAGCTTGTGTTCGTCGATGGAGAGCGCCAGGAATCGCCGGCCATCGGGTGACAAGCGTGGACTGAACCATCCTTCCGAGCCAGGAACCTGGGAAATGGAGTTGGTCTGCAGGTTGTGGATGTAAATCGCCCGCGGAGACTCAGGCTCGGCAAAGTATCGGGGCGGCTGTCCGAACAGGATCGATTGATTGTCCGGCATCCAGTTGGGGTCAGCTTGACTAATGATTGACACGTTGAGCTCGTGCAGTGCACCACCCTCGGCAGACACCCAGTAGATCTTCCACGGCCGGTCGGGCCACTTGGCCATCATGGCAATGCGTTTTCCATCCAGAGAGTAGCGGGCGAAATTCACATTCAACTTCGGGTCCGTCAGCTGCAGCCACTCGCTGCCGTCGCTGCGTGTGCGCCAGAGAATGCTTTGCGAGGTGTGAACCTGGCAGAATGCCATCCATTTGCCGTCCGGCGAGAAATCGGGAACTTGAACGCTGAGTTCGCGCAGAACCGGCGTAAGTTGACGACGGGCAAGATCTAACTTGAATACCAGTCCTGAGCTTTCGTGCGCGACGGTAAAAAGCGTATCGTCCAGCGGGCTGGCAGTTGCAGCAAGTATCTCCACGCCACCCCCGCTGAATGGGTACGGTTTTCCAGATCCAAACGTTGACCAGCTCTCGGTGGCGACCCAATAGTTAGTCCGCTGGTCACGAAACTCGCGGAAAACGTAGTGCCGGCCATCCCTGGTCCAGGTTCCACAGCAGGTGTTCGTGAGCACCCCGAACTTCATCGCAACTGGGGGTCGCTTACCGTCACGGTGGGCTTCCCATATCGAAGAGACGATAGTTTTGGGATCGTACACGGTATAGCGCAGGCGCTGGCCGTCGGGCGACCATCGAATCCATTGCACACTCCCACCTGCGTCGAGCAACCGGTGGGGGGTTGCGCCTTCATCTTCCGTCAGGTAGATAGCCTCCTTTTGCGAAAAGGCAATGGTCTTACCATCGGGTGACCAGGCCGCGAAATCCGCTTCGATGTCCCCCAATGGCCGCGCTGGACCGCCGTTGGTTGGCAGCAGCCAGATACGGCCAGTATTCCCGAGTGCCGGCCGAGGTTCGTTGACCAGCAAGGTCGAACCATCCGGTGAAATGTGGAGTATCGACGGCAAGTGAAACCGGGTGGCATAACTGCTCTCCGCTCCTCCCCCTACTGGAACCGAGTAGAGGTGACCGTCATAGAACTTGAAGTAGTACACCCGTCGGCCATCGGTTTCGACGGTGGGGCCAGGTACTACATTGCCGGAAAAGGTCAATTGCTTGGTGGTGGACACCTGCAAATGCGAAGGATGCGAGAGTTTCTGAATGATCAGAAAAGCCGCCGCAGTAACAATGGCGACGGCAACGACCAGAATGGGTGTGCGGAATCTCCACCGAGTTTGCGAAGGAGTCGGCGCTATGATCGCTGCTGCCGCATCGTGATTCAGCGGCGCCAGAAACCGATAGCCCTTGCGTGGGATGGTCTCGATGTAACGCGGCGTATCAGCATCGTCGCCCAACGCGTCGCGAATCTTCTTGATGGCGGTGTTCAGTCCGTGCTCGAAATCAACGAACGTACCGTCGGGCCAAAGCTGCTGACGAAGTTGTTCGCGAGTGACGATTTCTCCAGGATGCTCGAGCAGGGTACACAGTATCTGGAAGGGCTGCTCCTGCAGCTTGAGGTGGACGCCGTTCTTGCGTAACTCGGCGGTGTCGACGGCCAGCTCGAATGGGCCGAAGCGGTATATGCGTGGGCAGACAGTCTCCTCCATACGTCACCCGTCTGCGCCAAGCGTAGCACTGGACGGGGAGCACAATTCCATACTTGTTTGTCGATTCAGGATGCTTTTCCCGTTTCGGAAATGGGCTGGTCGCGCTGCGGATTATGTCGAACGGCCCGCACCCGCTCTCGGAGTGCGGTATATATCCGCCAGTAAGAGCTGCGTTTCCCGTCGCTTAACGGGATATCTGCGTTTTATCTCCGAACGATTGCCAGTGCATTGATCACGAAAGCGAACTGCCGCATAGTGCCCACAGTTTTATAGAAATTCCAGGAACCAAGAAGGAGGAGGTTATGAAACGCAAAGCAATCGCACTTCTGGTCGTGATGGTTGGGATCGCCATCGGCGTGGCGAGCGCGCAGTCAACCGTGCCACTGACATTCAGGACGCCGTTTCCCTTCGTGGTCGGCGATCAACTGATGCCGGCAGGCGAATACACCATGGAGGTTCCGACCGCCACGGGAACTCTCGCGTTCCGCAACAGAGCTGACGGCAACGCCTGCGCCTGGGTCAACAACGTGCCGCTAGAGAAGCTTGAAACCGAAGACCGCTACAGGCTCGTCTTCCATCGCTACGGCGACCGCCACTATCTGAGCGAGATATGGGTGCCTGGTTTTAAGATTGGCCGGATGATCGTCCAGCACCCCTCCGAACAGCAGGTGGCGAAGCACATTGAACCGCAGCACGTCACCCTGATGCTGTACTGAGCGGCAGGTCGAAGCGAGGCATGATACGAAGGCCGGGCGTGGAACCCCGCCGTTTTCCTTATCAGGAATCGCTCGGCCGCGGGACGAACCACTTCGTCGAACTCACTGGGTTCGTCCGGATCACGCCTCCGCGCGATGCAGCCTCCTCCAGGCGAAGCGCACGGGAAAGAACAGGACCGCACCCCACAGCAGCAATGTTGGTCCCCACGACATGAGGAAGATCAGCAAACTGACGATGCCATCGACTACGCTGCGATAACCTTCCACCGCGGCGTTGTGGAATTGCGTGCCGACCGAAGGTGGCATGACTTGAAGCTGCGACTTGTGCTCTTCGCTGAACGACACGCTCAGGGTGCCGAAGTCCACGCGCTGATTGAGGCTCTTCTGTTCGGCTTCCATGCGCTCGATCTCTTCTCGGACCTCGCTGATCTTTTCCTCCACGGTCACGACTTCGTCGAGCTTTCCGGTTTGGCGGCGCAACAATTCGGTCAGCCGCTGCTCGGTGTTGCGGGCGTTGGTGAGACGCGCCTGCAGATCGATGTACTGCGCGGTGACTTCCTCGCCGCTCTGCGATTCGGACTCGACGCGGCCCAGTTCTTTCACATCGGCGATGGCGGCATCCAGTTGATTGGCGGGCACGCGCAACGTCGCAGAGAACTTACGATCGGCCCCTTCGGGAGCGCTGGTGGCCATCTCGCCGACAAAACCGCCGTGACGCTGCAGAATGTCCTGCAGCCGCTTTTGCGACGAATCGAAATCCTTGACGATGAGGGTGAGCTGCGCGGTGCGGGCGATCATCGGCTTCGCTGCGACCGAATTGAATGTAACCGCAGAATGGACACTATCGGCACGCGAACTGGGAGCGGGCGGTGCGGCCATGGACGTAGTCGCGTTGAGTCGAAGGTTGGAGCCAACTTCGGCCTGCGCGGCCAGCAATTTGTCGCGATCGCTGACTTCTGCCGTCCCGAGACGGCGCGACGATGCAGCCATGGGCTGGGTTTCTACCGCCTGACGTTGCGCCGCCACCATCGATTTGTACTGCGGCCCTGCGCTGTAACGAGCGGTAGTCATGAGCGCTACCATGGTCACCAGCACCAGCGCGGCTCCGCCAGCTGCCAACGCCCAGCGCGGGATGCGGAACGCGCCGAACGGATCGCGCCAGAACGAACCGCCGAGCTTCGCATCCCATGCGAACTTGGCTTCGTGCTGCTCCAGCGCCGCCGTGATCGCCGGAGTCATTGGTGACTCAACGGCGTCGATCTTCCAATCCGCCATCTGCCGCGAAACGCTTTGCAGGTCGGCCGCCAGCGCCTGGCACTCGCGGCACTCGCGCAAATGTTCGGCTGCCTTGGCTGCGGTTTCACCCGTGAGCTCGCCGTCGAGGTAAGCCATCACTTCTTCTTGTTCCAGTGGATGTGTTTTGTTTTGCATCTCAGGCCTCCCCCTCGACCGGATTGGCCACCCGGGATCCACTCGTTTCATTGCCAGCCGAGGCGGATTGCAGCTTCGCGCCCGGGGCCAGGTGTTCCTTCAGCGCCATGCGGGCACGGAACAGCCGCGATCGCACCGTGTTCAACGGCAAGTGCAGCAGTTCGGCAATGTCGCTATAACTCAACTGCTCGTACTCGCGCAACATCAGGATTTCCCTTTCCGTCTCGTCTAACTTCTGCAGGCCCTCGCGCACCCAGAGCGCACGTTCGGTGGAGGCATGCGCCACCGGCTCCGCAATGGAATCGAGGCCGGGCCCGTCATGCGCGTGCTTGCGCCGCTCCGACATCAGCAGCTTCAGCGCGATGGCATAGAGGTACGTCCGCACCAGCGCGCGAGGCTGGTAGCGCTCAGCGCCGCGGATCACGACCAGGAAGGTTTCCTGCGCCAGGTCTTCGGCGCGCAACTCGCTGTCGAGCCGCCGCCGGAAGAATTCGAAGAGCGGCCCCCGGTATCGTGTGTACAACTCGTCGAACGCCTCGCGCGATCCTTGCTGGAACGCGAGCATCAGGACTTCATCGCTGGTCATGGTTGCCGGTGCATCTCCTTCGGCATCGCCCGTACAACTCGCATGGTTCATACCTGTAATGCCGCCAGCGGGAGAAAAGTTCCCAGAAAACGAAAATAAGCAGAATTCGGGGCTTTGGATTCCCCGAAGTATAGAACCGAAAACGGAGAATGCAAGCGTCGAACGGAAGATGAACTATTCGCTCGCCAGCCGAAGCCGATACAGACTCAGCGCGGCATCGCCCTGCACGATCTTCCGATACCGCACCAGTGCACCGAACCTCTCGCCAAGCTCATACCTTTTTTCGTGCTCGGCGAGGACGATGGACGACGAGCCGACCAGTCGTGAGTGGCCGAGGAATTCCAGAGTGCGCTCGTAGGCTCCGCGCATGTGGTAGGGCGGATCGAGGAAGCAGAAGTCGCACACCTCGGCGGAGGCATCGAGCAGGGGCAACGCTTGGGCGACCTCACGTTCCTGCACTTCGTATCCCGAATCGATCTTCAACGCCTGCAGGTTCTCGCGTAGCAGGCGCGCGTGCTTCTTTTCCGACTCAACGAAATACACCTGGCTGGCTCCGCGGCTGATGGCCTCGATGCCCACCGCGCCGGTTCCAGCGAACAGGTCGAGCCAGACGCTGCCATCGAGCCTACTCGCCGACGCCAGCACGCTAAACAGCGTCTCGCGCAGGCGGTCGCTGGTCGGACGCAGATCGAGTCCGGGTAGCGATTTCAGCGGACGGCTGCGAAATTGTCCGGCGATGATGCGCATGGGGTTATCTCAGTAAGCAGGCCTATGCAAACCAGTCTCTGTAATAGGTATCCGCAAACCGAGTGTATAGAATAAAGGTAGAGGGACGCGCACTGCATGAGAGGCTGGTCATTTCCGGCGGGCAAGCTGTTCGGTGTGGACATCCGCATCCACATCACGTTTCTGTTCCTGCTGGGCTTTGTGTGGTTTTCCGAATCGCTTACCATGGGCGCCTCGGGCCCGGGACGCGGACTGGCGCTGGTAGGCATCATCTTTGGATGCGTGGTGCTGCACGAACTGGCGCACGCGGTGGTAGCGAAACACAATGGCATCGCCGTGCGCTCGATTATTCTGCTGCCCATCGGCGGCGTCACCCTAATGGAAGACACCAGCCGCGTGAAACCTGATCCGTCGCGGGACATTCGCGTTTCGGTGGCCGGTCCGGTGGCGAACCTCATCATCGCGGCCATCGCCGGCGGCGTGATTCTCGCCTTCTTCCCGCAGGTGAAACTGTGGGCGCAACCCTACGTACACGCCAACAATCTGCCGCGCAGCCTGTTCTGGGGCAACCTGTTTCTCGGCGCATTCAACTTGCTGCCTGCGTATCCCATGGACGGCGGACGCATCCTTCGAGCGCTGCTGGCCGAGCGCATGGAGTACGTGCAAGCCACCCGTCGCGCTGTCACCATCGGCCAGGGTTTCGCCATGGCGCTGATGATGATCGGCCTGGTGTGGAACGTGTGGCTGGTGCTGATCGGCTTTTTCCTCTTTCTCGGCGCGCAAATGGAGGACCGCTCGGTGGTCTTCCAGTCGGTGCTGGAAACCGTGCGCATGGAGCAGGTCATGCTCACGCAATTTTCCATCCTCTCGCCCGCCGACACGCTGGAGGACGCGCTGACCAAGGCGGTGCACACCTTGCAGGACGACTTTCCGGTGGTGCGCGGGGTCGAGATGGTGGGCGTGATCAGCAAGTCGCGCATCGTTGACGCCCTGCGCCGGGACGGTAACGGATACGTCCAGCCGGAAATGGTGCGGAGTTTCGAAGTTGCGCAACGCACCGACTCGCTGGCGGAGGCCTTCCGCAAACTGGGCAGCCGCGGGCTGAGCATGATCCCCGTGGTCGATGGCGGACGCCTAGTGGGGATTGTCACCATGCAGAACCTGATGCACTCCATGGCGCTGCTGGCGGAGAGCCGCCGCCTGAAGCGGGCGGAAGAAGAAAACTCGTAACTGGTAATTAGTAATTGGTAGTTGGTAATTAGCGACTGGCCTTCCAGTTCGTTTCACTGCGAAAGAAATAACAGGTCCCTCCGCTCCGTCGCAGGAACGGCGGCTCCGGCCGGGATGACGAACTGAGTCACTTGCCTAACAGCGGCGACGGGTTAGGCCAGGGCGATGACGTCGATTTCTACCAGCACGTCCTTGGGAAGGCGAGCGACCTCGACGGTGGAACGCGCCGGCGGTTCGGCTGAGAAGTGGCGTCCGTAAACCTCGTTCATGGCGGCGAAATCGTTCATGCTTTTCAGGAACACGGTGGTCTTGACCACCTGCGCCAACGAACTGCCGGCGGCGGTGAGGATGCCGGTGATGTTTTGCAGCACGCGCTCGGTTTGAGCGGCTACGTCTCCGGCAATGAGTTGCTGGGTGGCGGGATCAAGCGAGATCTGGCCGGAGAGAAAGATGAGTCCGTTGGCTTTGATGGCTTGGGAGTAAGGTCCGATGGCCTTGGGACCATTGTCGGTGGCGATGACTTCGCGCATGTGACCTCCAAAAGATGGCCTAGCGATTGTCGCACAGGAGGAGGGAGAAGGGCACAAGTGCCATTTTGGACACAGAATTGAAAGTAATACTACTGTTATCTTTATAAGGAGAGCAGTTTTTACGTGTCAACTAGGCGAAATGCAACACTTCTCCCTAATCCGTTGAAAATACGGTTGAAATATTTCTCAAAAGTGGTGTATGTTTTTACCCGTAATGTGCTATATTGAAACTAGAGTTTAAGAACGGGAAAGCGTAAGATTGGCAGTTCCAAGATTCAGACCCAGCGGATGCTGGGTTTTCGCGTTTTTGGAGAGAGATTTCCGAAATGGAGAGACAGAAATTTCGCGTTTCGAGTGAAACCCGATCTCACTCATTCGAAACACGCGTATGAGTGGAGCACACGGCGCTTGGCGAAAAAAGGGGTGCCTGTAGAATGGGCGCTTGGGACCGAGAACAGGGCTTCAAGGGAGCGCAAGCGGGCATGGACATGACCTGGGTGACCGACCGGATCGCGGTCGGCGGGGGGATCTGGCACGAACGAAACATGATCGACGTGGCGGCGGCCGGGGTAACCCACGTCATCGACATGCAGATCGAGTTCGATGACACGCGGCTGGCTGAACCCTATGGTGTGAGGGTGCTGTGGAACCCGACGGATGATGACTTCCGGACGAAGTCGGCGGCACTGCTGCAGCGCGGCGTCGATTTTGCGCTGGGTGCGCTGGAAGAGCCGGACTCGAAGGTGTTTATTCATTGCGCGGCGGGAGTGCATCGCGCGCCGATGATGGCACTGGCGGTGCTGCGGGCAATGGGATGGACGCTGGAAGACGCGGTGGAAACCATCGCAGAGAAACGCGAAGTAGTGGATTTCGCTGATGTGTACGTGCACAGCGTGGAAGAGTTTATCCGGAGTTATGAAGGGTGAGAAGAAGTTTCCAGTTTCTAGTTTCGAGTGAAACGCGATCCCAATTATTCGAAAGACGCGAATGATTGGAGCACCCGAGAGAGGTACAGATTATGCGCAACTCATACCGCCCCATGGGGTGGTTTTTTTGTTTGCTGATGATGATGGCAGTTGCGACCGTAGGGATGCCGCAGACGAGCGGTCCGGCGCTAACGCAAGTGGTGGAAGGACTGTTCGGACACCAGACGGGAGCGGTGAAGAAGAACGCCGCGCTGACGCTGGTGCAGACGGCCATCTCGGCAACGGATGCAATTGCCGGCAAGGACGTTGTTGATGCCGGCAAGTTTCAGGATGGACTGAGCAAGGTTATTGATGGCGTGGTGCAATGCCTGAACGCGTCGGCGTGGTCGAAGGCGAAGTCGGCGTGAGCGTACGCTCCCGCGGCTGGCGGTTGAGAGTTGCGGGAGCGTTGCCGTATGGTGGTGGATTGAGGTCGGAACAGGCATGAAACATTTTCTGATGGTCGCCGCGTGCGTGGCAGCGCTGGGATGGAGTTGCGTTGCGCAGGCTCCGGCGGCGACGACAGGCAAGAACACAACGTTGATCGGCTGCCTGACAGGCCCGGACGCCGACGATCGCTACACGCTGACCAGCATGCAGCATCGCATGGGCGTGGAAGTGGTGGGCATCGATGAATTGAAAACCGGTGCGGGCGGAAAAGTGAAGTTGACGGGGTCGTGGGAGCCGTTGCCCGGAGCCGAAACGAAGAAGGGCGACGCATCGCAACGCTTCAAGGCGACCGCTGTGAGCGTGATCGAGGAGCGGTGCACGGCACCGAGTCCGACCACTCCGGTGAGCAAGAAGAAAGAGCAGAAGAAGCAGTGAGTCCCGGCAGGGACGGCATATCAAAGCCCACCGTTTCAACGGTGGGGATGGCAATCGTCAAGAAGCGAGTCCCGGAGGTCGCCGCGGCGACCGAAGGGACGGCACATGGCGGTCTTCATAATTTCTTCCCTTCGCCGCTAACGCGGCTCCGGGACTCGGTTTGAATTGGCTGCCCATCCCCAGTGCTAAAGCACTGGGCTTTGATATGTCAGCCCTCCGGGCTTGTAGAAGAGAAATCCCCGCCCCGGTAAATCTGCCGGATAGCCTGCCCTGAGCGAAGTCGAAGGGGGCACCCACCTTCAGATTTCTGCGCGAGAGAGAGCGCGGGGCGGGCCACCGGCCGCCACTCGGCTGCGCTACGCGGAGGCCGACCTTTTGTTCGCATAGTACTGGGCCTTAATGAAGTCGTACTTTCTCAATAGGGGTACGAGCGAATAAGACACGGCCTCCAGCTTTTTGACCAGAGGTTGCGACTCAAATTGGTGCATTGTGTCCTTGCTGAAACCTGCGTGCTCAACAATACTCGCACCAAATACGGCCTTAAACTTCTCAGCATCTTGAAACGAGACGTGAATGGCACCGCAGCGAACGGGCTCCATATACCGCTTGCCGAGAGGCACAGGTATTATCAGGAAGGCATCGTAATCCTGGTCACGCTCTTCCCAGTATTCGCTGAACGATACTTTCTTCTTAAATTCTTGGCCGAGAGCCTGTCGGAAGCTTTCCGGCACCGAACCAGCATCGCCGTCAAGCAGAAGATTGTCCGCAGAGTTCTTCCACCCTTTCAAATACCATCTAGGTTCGCCCAGCATCACAGCAAACCATGCGACAGATTTCTTCTGAAACTTCTTGTCCATGCTCTTTTCATCTCTCGACACGTATCTTAGTGCCGTTACTTGCGCGTTGTTTGATGCCGCTTCGCCTTTCCCTTCGTCTTGGTCTCCGCGCGAGACCACGCTAATGCTAACGCGAACGTCCAGGTCTGGCTGTCCCGCTGTCTCGCGTATCATTTCTTTCATCGCTTGACAAAGTCGCCGGCAAACAGACTCTATCATTTCCTGATATGTCCCCACTTCGTCGACCAGTTCCTGCGTTCGCATTTGGTTTTTGCCTCGGATCAGATTCAGGCAAGTGTCTCGTCTGACGACCTCGATGACGCGCCCGCGACCGAACATGATTTCAGCTCGATCAGCTTCGAGATTTGCGTTCGCCCTAGCAAACCAAAATAGAATGATAAAAAAGAAGATTACGAACGAGATTACATAGGATTTCAGAATCAAAGGTTGCACCGCTGGATCCGACTTCATCAGGTTACTAACAATGTCGGCCACCACTGATCCTGCAAGTCCGGCCAGCGCCGTCTTTCCGAACCGCGATTTGAAGGGATCAAGCTCAGCTTCTTCGGCGTCCGATTTGATCCGCCAGATGCTCACTATAGTGATATAGGCGAAAAACAGACCGAGCAGGGCTCCCATGAGCACCGGCACGCACTCTTTGACAACCTCCAAGTAAGCCATTCTGCACGCCTTTCTGCAGCCACTACTCTAATTGACATAATACTTCGTTTAGCTTCGGCACAGAAAAACCTTCTGCCTCAAGTTCGGTGATGGCCATGGCGATATCATGTCGCGCCTGCTTCACAGGTAATCGTCTCCCGTCGCTGTCGAATACGGGAATACCGTGCTGCACGCTCCTCAGATATTCGAGCGTGCAGCCATTACTAAACTGCCAGCCGTCGTTAAAGTAGCTAGCATTGCACTTGTCTGTTATCACCTTCACCCACAGCTGGAGATACTCGTCCTGGCCCCAGCCCTTCACAAAGAGCGGATTTGGGCTGATCACCAGAGGGAAACCTAGCCCGCGCAGCTTACGAGCGAACGTAACGCCCTTATCTATATTGGGCAAGAGCAGCTGGGTGTTATAGCGGGTCCCAAGCGCCTTTTTCAATCCCTCCGCCGTAAGGACCTTCGAGTCGCGACAGAGCTCGTAGAAACGCTTCCCAGTGGTAAACTCTGAACTCGCATACACGGCTTCTCGATCGAAGATCATGCAATCAAGCGAAGAAAGCACAGGGTCCATACTCACGTGCGTCGCGGGCAAATCGGACAAGTCCTTTGAATTATTGATTGCCACCTCATTCTCCTTTACACATTACAATATGTGTAGCCACATGCTCCACACGTGACACATCCAGATGCGTGTACCATGGTGCCGCTGCATTCGGGGCATATGTCGCTTGGTGGCGCAACGTCAGAGGTTATCTTGAGTACTTGCTGGTCTCTGCACCCGTCGCGATACACGGTGATGCCTTTGCATTGAAGCTGATCTGCGAGCAAGTAAGTCCTGCTGACGTCATCTTTACTAGCTCCGTTGGAAAGATTCACGGTCTTGCTTACAGCACTGTCGACATGCCTTTGAAATGCCGCTTGCATTCTGACGTGCCATTCTGGCGCAACCTCATACGCGGTCACGAATAACCGACGCAGATGTTCGGGCATTTCTGTGATGTCACGAATCGATCCCGTCTCGACAATGCGCCGTCGAACATGACTGGAAAGATGCGGAGCTGCTAGTTCCTCCAACAACGGATGCAGCGAGACGCGTGTCTCGGCCCCAAGCATGATCCTGGTATAGGTGAGCGCATACAGCGGCTCAATACCACTTGAACAGTTTGCCAACAGGCTTATGGTGCCTGTCGGAGCTACAGTTGAGACACTAGCGTTTCGACGTCTCTGCCGCTGGGCGAATACGCTCACTGCATAGTTCGGAAAATATCCCTTGATGTCTGCCAGCCGCTCGGATTCCCGCTCAGCTTCGGTCGACACGGTCATCATGATTTCTTCGCCGACAGCTAAGGCCGATTCGGAATCGTATACTATGCCCATACGAATAAGAAGATCAGCAAAGCCCATAACACCAACCCCGACTTTTCGGTTTGCCTTGGTCGTTGTCTCTATCTCGGGAATTGGATATTTGTTTGCATCGACAATGTCATCTAGGAAGCGAAGAGCAATTCGGGCTGTCTTGCGTAAGCGCTCATAGTCAACACCTCCGGTCGGAGCGACGAATCGGGACAAGTTGATTGAACCCAAAACACAAGATTCGTATGGAAGGAGGGGCTGCTCACCGCAGGGATTTGTCGCCTCGATACTCCCGCGCGAGGGAGTCGGATTAGCGGCATTAATGCGATCAATGAAGAGCAGGCCGGGATCTCCGGACTTCCAGGCGGAGCCAACGATCAAGTCGAATACATGGCGAGCATTGATTCGAGCGGCTACCTCCTTTGTGCGTGGATTTACAAGTGCGTACTCCGCGTCATCGCGCACGCATTCCATAAAATGATCGGTGACAGCGACAGAGATGTTAAATGTTTTTAGAACATCTCCACCGACTTTCGTGTTTATGAACTCCAGAATGTCGGGATGATCGCAGCGCATTACCCCCATGTTCGCCCCGCTTCGAACGCCCCCGAGTCGAGTTACTTCGCAGGCGTAATCGAACAGGCGCATAAATGACACTGGGCCGCTGGAACTGCCTTTTGTGGTTGCAACAAGATCATCCTTTGGCCTCAAGCTTGAAAATGAGAATCCCGTGCCACCGCCGCTTTTTTGAATCAATGCCATACTGCGAAGAGTTCCGAATATTGAACCCATCGAGTCTTCTAAAGGCAAAACAAAGCACCCGGCGAGTTGCCCATCCGGCAACCCCGCATTGACTAGCGTCGGCGAATTGGGCAGGAACTCAAGCGAATACATGGCACGAAAGAAATCCTTAGCAAGCCGATGCACCTCTGCTTCTGAACAGTGCGATCGCTCAACCTTCGCTACCTCCCATGCGACACGACCGAACATCTCCTCCGGAGTCTCAACTGGCTCGCCGGCGGCGTTTCGCCGCAAGATACGCTTTGAGAGGACTCTTGCGGCAACGTCAGAAAATGCGGGTTCGGGAATCAACGTCTCAGAAGTTTCCATAGGGGTAATCGCTGGTTGGACGCATTTTAACTGATCTGGTGCGCGACAGCATCCGATCCTGTACAAATCGGAAAGTGCAGTGCGCGGCCGGACCAGAATTGCCGGTCGTTGGCAATTCTGGGGCTTCAGCCCGACACCTCGGCAAGTTGGTTACTTTCGTTTTCCCCGCCCTTCCAATTTCGCTGGCTCATCCGCTGCAGCCGCCGCACTGTACATCCAGAGGAGAAAGGATTTGTGTCTATACTTCGTCCCCGCGCCCAGGCTGCGGACGAAAGACGCTCGTCGTTATCCGGCCGGGGCTGAAGCCCCTTCGAATGTCGCTGGCTGAATTCACCGGCCTAAAGGCCGGTGCTTCCACCAAAACTCCCGCTTAACCGTTCGACTTCGCTCACGGTTGAACGGGGCGCCCGGCCGCGGTATTGCGAGCAAAAGGGGTCCTTCGACTGCGCTCGTCGCCGCGGCGACTCGCTTCGCTCAGGATGACACCGGGTACAAACTGACCCTACCGCTGACCGCACCGCGCTACTGAATGTAGTCGCTCTCGGCGGCCAAGTTTTCGAAGCGCGTTGACGAGTGCTTGAACGCCAGCTTGATGAGGCCGGTGGGGCCGTTGCGCTGTTTGGCTATGATCACCTCGGCGATGCCTTCGAGGTCGGGATCGTCCTTCTTATAGACCTCTTCGCGGAAGATGAAGGCCACGACGTCGGCGTCCTGCTCGATGGAGCCGGATTCGCGCAGGTCGGAGAGTTGCGGACGATGGTCGCCTCCGCGGCTTTCGGGAGCGCGGCTTAACTGCGAGAGCGCTACGACCGGGACCTTCAACTCCTTGGCGACGGCTTTGAGTCCGCGCGAGATGGCCGAAACTTCCTGGGTGCGGTTCTCGAAGCGCTTGCCGCCGATGGGCACGGCTGACATGAGCTGCAGGTAGTCGACGATGATCACGTCGAGGCGGCCTTCCTGCTGCTTGAGGCGACGGGCCTTGGAGCGCATTTCGGTCACCGAGATGCCGGGCGTGTCGTCGATGAAGAGGCGCGCCTGCATGAGGCCTTCCATGGCGTGGGTGAGCTTCTGCATGTCTTCTTTGCCGAGGAAGCCGGTGCGCAGCTTGTGCGAGTCGACCTGGGCGTGCGAGGCGAGCATGCGCATGAGCAGCGCTTCCTTCGACATTTCGAGCGAGAAGACGCCGACTACTTTGCCGTCGAGGATGGCGGCGTTTTCGGCGATGTTCATGGCCAGCGCGGTTTTGCCCATCGAGGGGCGGGCGGCGATGATGACGAGATCGCTGGGCTGGAAGCCGCTGGTCATCTTGTCGAGCATGGTGTAGTGGGTGGCAAGTCCGGTGATCTCCTGGCCGCGGGCGTAGAGTTCGTCGAGCGAGCCGAAGGAGCCTTTGACGATGGAGGGAATGTCGCTGAAGCCCTGTCCGAGACGGTTCTCGGAGAGTTGGAAGATTCCCTGCTCGGCGCGGTTGATGACCTCTTCGGCTTCGTCGGAGTGGTCGATGGCTTCGGCGATGGCCAGTTGCGCAATGTTGATGAGTCCGCGCAGCAACGACTTGTTGCGCACGATGCGGACGTAGTGCTCGATGCTGGGTCGGTCGGGAACGCCGTCGATGAGCGACGACAGATAGGCGACACCGCCGATGGCTTCGACCTCCTTGCGGCGATCGAGTTCCTCGGCGAGGGTAATCATGTCGACGGGACGGCCGGTGTCCTGCAGATCGCGCATGCGCGAGAAGATGCGGCGGTGGGCGTCGAGCGAGAAGTCGTCGGGCTTGAGTTCGGCGACCTGGTCGTAGAGCAGGCTGTCGAGCAGGATCGCGCCAAGGATGGAGCGCTCGGCTTCGATGCTGGCGGGGAGTCCGCGTTCAAGACTGTAGTCGGTGGTTGCCATCGGGACGGGTTGTATCAGGTTAGCGAGGGCAGCAGGATCGCGCAATGACGATTCAGGTAATCAGAGCGGTTCGTCAGAGGATTTCTCTCTATTTCCTGTGCGGGGCTGTGAAAAACAGGGACCGAGTGGCGAGAACTTCTGTCCCCCGAAAAATTTTCGATAGCTGCCGGGCCTGTAAGCCGAATTCTGTATGCCGCTCCTTCTCTTCGCGGTGGACCTGGGTGCCCCATCCCAGCTTCTTTTGCCGGGGTGGGGATTTTCCCGCCACTGGTCTTTCCCGCCCTACCGCCAAAAGAAGGCGGTAGAACGGGGCACCCAGCGGGGTCTCACCGATCGAAGACAAGGAGCGGCATGACGGTCATTCCTCTAGGCCGTACATTGCTGCACGGCTCCAGCGACCTACCCGGAAGTTGTGACGCACCGAGCCGGCACGTCTGTCCCGATGGACCGTCCTCCCCTATTTGGTCTTGCTCCGTGTGGGGTTTTCCCTGCCACCGCCATTACTGGCGGAGCGGTGCGCTCTTACCGCACCTTTTCACCCTTACCCCGATTGCTCGAGGCGGTATATTTTCTGTGGCACTTTCCGTAAACGGCCCTTGAAGGCCGCCCCCCGGACGTTATCCGGCACACCGCTCTGTGGAGTTCGGACTTTCCTCTCCCCGCCTGCGCAGCCTGGGCCGTGGGCTCAGCGTCCGCAGACCGGCAGCGACCGTCCGGCCCAGCAGCTAACTAGACTATTATAGATGCAGTTGGCGTACCGATCATGCTGATGCGTGTCGCAAAGCGTCGGTCAAATGAATCGCAATCTTCTCAGCTTCCGTCGCCATCGGAACGGCCGTCAGCCATACCGCCACATTCCGCGATCCGGTCGTAACGTCGGCCTTGTGGATTAGCCGTCCTCGCTCGAGCATGCTAGCCCAAGTCTCGGGTGAGCAGGGATATGCTAGGCAGGCAATCACTCGCGGAGTTCGAGCTAGATTCGCGTACGCCATAACCTGAAATAAATCGTTTCGATGAGCTTCCTTCATGATTTGATCGGCGGAATGCCACGAGTGATGCTGCAGTTCCTCCCAATGACGTTTGTACTTTGCATCAACGATGACCGTTGTTGAGTCCAATTCAATCCAAATATCAGGGGTCAGTGATTTCTGAGATCCAATATAGGCAGGGTCCCAACGAATAGCCCGCGTGGTTTCTCTTCGTCGCCCGGTCTTCAGGGTGCCCCCAGTTTGTCGGGCGACTCTTGAAAACACGGTCTCGACCCAGGACTCAAAGAACTGTTCCATCGGCATGTGCCATGGAATTCCTTCGAGGTCGCTAATACCAGCAAGACCGCGGTCCTCTAACGTCCATTGAATTGCTTGTAGGCCAGCCGCTAGATGCTCCGCACGGATCGGCCTTTGCAGCCACTGCGCAAGCGTCGTTGTCGAGGGTATGTAAACGGCCGCTGTCCGGACTTTCTGCAAAAATTCCTCGCAAAACTGTATAAGGCGGTGAACAAACGCTCCGTGTTCCACCTGGGTTTCCAAAGAGCGAAGGTATTTTTCCAGAGAAAAACGAATTGCGCCCTTTAGCAAGGCGTCGTCGCGCAGATCGGGGAATGTGCACGGTACCGACAAGAAATGCCCGCGCGAGATTTCCTTCTCTGCATAGGCTGTCCAATCCACCGCTCCTCGCGGTGAATTCCTGTTCTCGCGAACAGTCTCAAAGCGTCTATTCATGGAATCAAGCAACTGCTTCAGTCGAACGAGCACCATCGAAGAAATAACCCATGGTGGAGTCTGACGCTCGGATCGTCTCAAAAGCGGGAGCTTTAATGGGGTTGGAGCAATGCGCCAACCCATCTCCGCCAACATTCCCCCGATACCCTTCCAAGGAAATCGTGGCCGAACGATAAGTCCGTAATCGGGTGTCGCAGTTGTTGGTGATCTCAGCGGCACCGCGCCAACTACATTTCCCGATTCTAGGTGTAGGAAAACATCATTTCCGTCAAACAACTGAACCATTCGAACGTTCATCAGCGACAGCAGCGAACGGTTCTGATGTTCGAACTGCTCGGACAGTCGCGCAGCCGCCGCCGCCGGGTTGTTAGCCCCACGGGTCTTAAAGAAGTCAATCGCAGACTTCTGGAGAAGGGAGTTGTCGTCGAGCTGCAGACACACTTCTGGCGATGAGGTCGGTGCCTGGAGTGGGACAGCTTTGGCTCGGTGGGAATCGAACGAGCGACGCTTACGAGCTATAAACTTCGGAGCCACTGGAGGTATCCCCTGATGGACTCAGCGAAGCCACTGACATAGCCCTGCGCGAGATATTCGTCTATCGGCGCTAAACTGACGTTCCTTAGTCCTTATGGGGATCATGCTCGCTCCACCGTGCCAATGCTGGGTTCGCCGGTCTTGCGATGTCTGAGTCGGTTTCAACCGACGACCGGCTTCGGCAAGGGCGTGAGCCCGAGCTTAAACTCTGACACGCTCGTTCAAAACCCACTCGTCGTAAAGTCTCCCGTGGCGTCCGCGCCTCCTTGGTCAATCCCAGCCTGCGGGTACCGTCGAAATGACGAGTTTCGGATTGCCCCAGACACGCTTGACATATTCCTATATAGGAATATATAGTCTTTCCTTATGGCACGAGCGGCGACAACTTCCGACGCCTTCAATGCGGTGGCGGAGCCTCGGCGCCGGCAGATCCTTGTTCACCTTATGCACAAGGAGCTATCGGTAGGCGACATCGTAGTTGCGACCGGGTGGGAACAGCCGTCGGTCTCGAAGCATCTGCGGGTGCTGCGGGATGTGGGGCTGGTACGGGTTCGCCGGAATGGGAAGCACATGATGTATCGAACCAATGCCGAGGCGATCCGGCCGCTGCATGAGTGGACGCAGACCTTTGAACGCTTATGGGCGCATCAGTTGAGTCGAGTCAAGGAACGTGCCGAGGCCAAGAGAACGGACGAGAATAAAACAAACGAGGAGGAAGTATGAGCACGATTGCAACGGCCCAGGGGATCGACAGTTTGACCCTGCTCGTGACGCAGGAAATTCACGTGCAGGCGACGTTAGAAGACACGTTTGCGGCACTGCTGGAACAGATAGGACCCGGCAACAACCGGCCCGATGGCACGCAGATGCCGATGAAGATTGAGCCTTGGCCGGGGGGACGATGGTACCGCGACCTGGGCGACAACAACGGACACTTCTGGGGACATGTGCAGGCGATCAAGCGGCCGACACTGCTCGAGATCTCGGGACCGTTATTTATGTCCGACGCCGTGGTTTCGAATGTGCAGTACCGGCTGACCGAGGCGGATGGCGGCACGCTGATCCGCTTTCACCACAAGGCGTTCGGGGCCATCCAGGAGGACTATCGGCAGGGCGTCACTCAGGGTTGGGCGCACATTCTGTCGCGCGTCCGCGAGCGTGCCGCAGCCGGCTCGCGCTAAGAAGCGGGCCATGTGGCCGGCATGTCTGTCGACAGCGGCGGCATGGATCGCAAGCGGCGCGATTTCGACCGGTGGGTCGGGCGCTCTGATCGCGAGAACATTCCGCGCCAGGAAGACAACAACTAACTTGCAACAAAGGAGTCTTGACGATGGCAATAGCAACGAAGGCAAACACTATGGTCGAGCCGATGCTTGGCGAGTTCCGAGAGGAAGCTGCGGTGACGAGACGGATTCTGGAACGAGTTCCCGCTGACAAGCTGACATGGAAGCCGCATCCCAAGTCCATGTCACTTGGCCAGCTGGCGATTCACATCGCGACGGTGCCGGGGGCGCTGGCGACAGCGGGCGCAGGGAGACGGGCTCGATGTCTCACAGGCCAATTTCGAGCCACCGCAGCCGAAGAGCGTGCAGGAAATTCAAGGTGCGTTTGACGAAAGCGTTCGCACGGTTGAGTCAGTTCTGAATGGAATGACGGATGAGACGGCCCAGGGAAGTTGGACCCTCAAACGTGGCGACAAAGTGCTTTTCACCCAGCCACGCATTGGCGTCATGCGGTCGATTATGTTGAACCACTGGTACCATCACCGCGGACAGCTGTCGGTTTACCTCCGGCTGCTGGATGTGCCGGTCCCGGTTGTCTATGGACCCACCGCAGACGAAAACCCGTTCCTGTAAGCAACATGCAAGCCTGCTCGGTTTCCCAGGTTCGTGCCGTGCTTTTGGCGCCAACCTGGGAATCCAGCATTCGGTTGGTTGGTACCGCGCAATTGCCTGCTTTTGGCAATTGTGCGGTACAGCCTGAACGGTCAGCGTTTCGCGGCTTCCCGCGCAGCCTGCATCACGGTCTTCTTCATGCGGTTTTCGCCCGCCCAGTACAGACTGATCTCGTGTCCGTCAGGATCGTTGAGGTAGGCATGTCTCCAGCCCCAGGGCATCATCTGCGGCATTTGCGTGATGTAAAAGCCCTTCTGTATCAGCTTGCGGCAAAATTCATCGAGATCGCGCACTTCGAAGTACAGGCGGACGCCTTCGCTGGCCAGCGACGCGCCCGGTCCCGCCTGATGCAGCGCGATTGTCCCATCGCCGCCAGGAGCATGCAGCCGGGCATACACAGCCGTCCCTTCGTAGCGAAAGTCCTCGATCAGCTTGAATCCCATCAGGTCGCGGTAGAAGCGCACCCCGCGCTCCACATCCTTGACGTAAATCATGGCGTGATTGAAGGTGAGCTTGCCGTCGTTAGCCGGAATCATAGACGTAGTCGCCGCAACCGCCTTCGCAACCTTAGCCTTTTTTGGAAGGACCTTCGCCGGCGTCGGCGCCTTGTCTGGCTTCACGCCCTTGATCGCTTCGGATAACTTCGTAGGCTTGGTGGACTTTGCCGTGGCGGGTTTTGCGACACTGCGAGCGCCAGACCTCTTCTCCGCCGCTTTGCTTGCCTTGGCCTTCTTCTTCATAAAGCCCTCGACCGGCGCAAGTATGTTCAGTAGCTCAGCGATTGTCAAGCATGCAGCAACACATCCCCATAGGACCGGCAGATGTCTTGGCTCCCCGTCACTTCACCGGGCAGTCGCAGTATTTCTCCAGACAGTTCGCTTCTTCGCGCACCTTGATTTTCCCGTGCCATGGATTCTGGTCCAGCTCGTGGCCTTCGTCGGGAAAGATCAGCAGCGAGCTCGGCACCGCGAGCGCATGCAGCGCGTGTTCCAACAGGTAGTCTTCCTCGACGGCGATCCGTAGCTCGCTTCCGCCCGCGCCCACGTGCGTCGGTGTCTTCGCTTTGTCGAACTGCAAGATCGTCGCCTCGTCGATGTAGTTCTGCCGTGCCTTCGGGTCCCACATCAATCCACCCAAGATGAACGCGTCATCGTAGGTGGTGTCGTCGTTGCCTGTCTGAGACAGCGCGTCACATGTGCTCGTGTCTGCAGTCACAGCGTTCTGGTCGCTAGTCGCGTTACAAAGAAACTGTCAGCCCGTGGTTTCTGGCGGGAGGTGTTTCCATGCTTGCCTCGTTTCCAATCATTCTGTTCATCATCGGCGCGATTTTGCTGGCGGCGCTTCCGATTGGCATCAGCCTGCAATCGTACTTCCGCAATCGTGGCCGCCGCACCGTGATGTGCCCAGATAATCACCAGGCCGTCACAGTGGAGGTCGACAGCAAGTTTGCGTTCAGGACCGCGCTCCGCGGCAAGGAACATATGCGCCTGCATACCTGCTCGCGCTGGCCCGAGAAGGGCGACTGCGATCAGGACTGCCTGGCGCAGGTCGATCCGACTCCCGAAAACCTCGAGCGCCTGTTGCAGAAGTGGTACCAGGGAAAGACCTGCGCGATTTGCGAACGTGGACTCACCCCCGCCGACTGGCGGCGCAGTCGTCTCGCCTTGCTCAACGAAAAGCAGAAACTCTTCGAGCTTCACCACATGCATCTCGACGAGCTGCCTTCCGCTCTGGATAAGATGGCGCCCCTGTGTTGGAACTGTCACCAGGAGGAGCGCGCGCGCCAGGCCACTCCACCCCGGATCCTGAAAGGCGATCGTCGACATCTCGGCTCTCTGCTGCTTTAGTAAATATCTCCAGCCTGGGTGCGGCCTCCCTGTGTCGCACCATGTGCTAAGCAGCACTGGGGAACGCACCCGCGTTCCCCTTTTGTTTCTGAAATGAAAATCACCAACATGTCCGGAGTACAATTCGTCTCGTTTGAAGGGAGCGTGAAATGAAGCTGTGGATCACGTGGATGGCCGTGCTCGCCGTCACTCTCACCGCCTGGAGTCAGACGCCTCCGGGACCTGCTTCCTCACTGCCACCGAAGGTGAGAGTCTCCCCGCTTGCCGAATACGCGGGCACTTGGACTGCGACGTTCGATGGCAAAGTGTGGTTGCGGTTGCAACTCGAGCTGCGCGGTGACCAGCTCATAGGGGCGATGCTGCGCGCGCGCAAATTAACGTCGAACGATAACGGAGAGTTGAAGTCGGTAAGCGAAGAACAGTCCGGCGAGACTATCGCCGATGCGGTGCTCAATCCCGACGGGCTTCTATTGACCATGAGGAACCCGGACTCGCAGGAGACGGAGCGTTACATGATGCGGCTGGTCGCTCCGGCAAAGGACTCTGCTGAACTAAAGATGATTGCCATGTCGATGCCGCCCGGAATGTCCAAGCCCAAGCCGTGGAGGCTGGTGAAGACCGGCGTTTCCCCGGCCAGCAAGGAATCTGCTCCGCGCTGAAGTGTGCCTACCGCATCTCCAGCAGCAGGCCTGCAATCAGCAGCACCAGTCCAATGCTAAGCGATATCAACATTGCCAGAGGTATGCGGCTCTTGGGAAATGTGGTGCTGTAGGAGCGAAGTAGTTCGCGCCCACCCTTCGCCGCCACATGTGCCGGATGCGCGTCGCTGGATCGCATCATCATGAACACCCGGAGCACCATTCCCGTCGCAGCCAGCAGAAAACCCGCAACCACCATCCAATCTGCTTTGGAACTCATGGCCGTCTTTGCTCCCGGAAGTGCCGCGGCAGCAGTTTACCTTCAATTCAGCGCTACGTTAAGTGTTTTGTCGCGCCGTCAATTTCTTCTCCGTGCGGAGGGGCTGGTACACTTACGATTTCGCACCCGAGGAGAGGAATGGTCCCCCCCATATTGCGTTGGCTAGGAGCGTTGGCTGGATTGGGCTGCGCGATACTCTGCTGGTTCCTAGGCGATGTGCTCTCCGGCCCAATTCGAAAAGGCCAACTGCTGCACCTCGATATCGCCCACTACGAGTTGATCGCGTTTCTCTTCGTTCCCGCCCTCGTGCTCGCGATCGTCGCCATCTTCTGGGTGCCACCGAGGAGGAATGACCAAGGCCCCACTCCCGAAGGTGGCCGCCTTCGCTTGCTGCTGGTCATCATCTTCGTGGCTGCCTTCCTCTTCGGATTCGCCCACTAATCCTCACCGCTGGGCAAACATGATGTAGTGGCTCGCCGCTCCCATGAAGAACAGCATGGGAAACGACAGCCAGAAGTTGATCCGTGAGGTGAGAAACGCCAGCCTGGCCAACTTGGCTGCTTCCGCCGGCATGGCCGCACCCTTCGCTGCGGCTTCCGTCCAGCGGATGATCTTCTTCTGCATGCGCCAGATAATGCCCCACACGTTGAGCATCATGAACCACCCCAGCCCGCCGCCAATGCCGATGGCCAGCGCGCGATTGCTCTCCCATCCATGCTGGTTCATCCCCAGGAAGACGTAGGCCGCCGCCAGCATCACGATCGCCATAATCACACCCAGCACCGGTCCCTTCTTCAGAAAGTCGGCTGGTGACATCAGCAGTCCCATCTCGATGACATACGCCAGCGTCCAGATCACGAAGAACCCGCCCATCATCCCGCCGCCCGACACCTGGTCTCCGCCGGCGATGGCGTTCCGCACGTCGGTCCCGACGATGTGCATCCAGTACGCGATGCCCGCCAGCACCGTAACCACGGAACTCCAGCGGAACCACCACAGCGCTTTGGGCATCAGGTTGGGGACGATAGCCAGCTTGGTCGGCGCGTCCAGCTCCCGTTGGAAGGGAACATTCACCAGGTTGAAAAAATAGAGCAGCCCGACCCATACGATGCCGGCAACCAGGTGCACCAGGCGCAGCCCCATCAGCACGGTTTGGCCGCCTCCGGGATAATTGATCTGCGGAGCCACCATCGTCGTAAAAAGCATTTCAGTCATGTTTTCTCCCTTTAGGCGGACTTGGCCTTTGGTCAGTCCACGGCTGTTCCCGGCCCATTGTGGTCGGGCGAATTCTACATCAATCGCGAATGTGCTGGTTTTAGTTGAAATTGCGCCAGCGGCGACTTATCGTAAAGCTGCTGGATTTTACCCTCCCGCACCTAGCAGTGTTCTGTCGAGTGCGCCGAGGACTGTTGTCTACAGACCCGGAAACGATATAGTGCCACGGTCTCTGGGGCTGCTGTTTTTGCCGGTTGCAAGGAGGACCACCCATGGAAAACAAGCCAGCACAGAACATACAGGATTCCTTTCTCAATACGGCTCGCAAGGACAAGTGTGTCATCACCATCTACCTGCTGAGCGGAGTTAAGTTGTCGGGCCGCATTCGCTCCTTCGATAAATACTCGGTGGTTTTGGATACCAACAATCAGGAGCAGCTGATCTTTAAGCACGCGATTTCCACGGTGGTCATGTCGCGCCCGCCGCATCTTGTCGAGCGTCACGTGGAACCTAGGGCTTCCGATGCCCCCGTTCCGCCGACAACTGCGGCACCTACGTCCACCCCGGAGAGTTAAAGTATTTCTCACCCAGGTGGAATGAACTCCAGATCGTCCGCTCGCTCCTGGCGCAATGGCCGGAATGAGCCTGAACGCGTCTTTCTCGTGGGAGTGGAGTTTCTGTCGCGTGCTCTGACTAACCGCGACAAGCAGAAACATGCTGCCGAGGGAGGGCAAGAAAGCGCCGTGGAGGCGCCGGACTCCCATCCCCGCCAGCAGCCACTGGGCAAGGTTCCGGCCAGTGCCCGCGCCGCGCGAACCGTCGTCGATGCTCATATCCACGCCACCGATCACGAGCATCGTTCCTTTTCGTCTGAAGAGTCCATGGACGAGTTGCGCGAGTTGGCGGTCAGTGCGGGCGGCACCATTGCCGGAGAAATGCAGCAGCGCCGCCAGCGCCCTGATTCCGCCACTCTCATTGGCAGCGGCAAAGTCGAGGAGTTGAAGGGCGCAGTCGCCTCCGTCGCGCCCGACCTGGTGATCTTTGATCACGAACTGACCCCTTCGCAGCAGCGCAACCTCGAACGCGAACTCGAGGTTCGCGTCGTCGATCGCACCCAACTCATACTCGATATTTTTGCCCGTCACGCCCGCACTCGCGAAGGCCAGATGCAGGTTGAGCTGGCGCAACTGGAATACATGCTTCCGCGTCTCGCTGGACGCGGCGTGCAAATGTCGCAGCTTGGCGGTGGCATCGGCACCCGCGGCCCGGGTGAAACTCAGCTCGAAACCGATCGCCGCAAGATCTATCGCCGCATTCGGCACGTCAAGGAACAACTGGAAAACGTGCGTCGCATTCGCGGACAGCAGCGCCAGCGCCGCGAATCCGTGCCCATGGCGGTGATTGCTCTGGTGGGTTACACCAACGCTGGCAAATCCACGCTGTTCAACGCACTAACCAAGGCAGGCGTGCTGGAGAGCGCGCGCATGTTCGCAACTCTCGACCCCACACTGCGGCACGTCAAGCTACCCTCGAAGCGGGAAGTGCTGTTGTCTGACACTGTGGGATTCATCCGCCATTTGCCCCACACCCTGGTGTCCGCCTTCCGCGCTACTCTGGAAGAGGTGCAGCGTGCCATATTGCTGCTTCATGTTGCCGACGTGACCAGCCCGACGGCTGCCGAGCAGCAGGCGCAAGTGGAAGAGGTCCTGCGCGAACTGGACTCGCAGGACAAGCCTCGCCTTTACGTCATGAACAAGCTGGACCTGCTGCCCGAAACCAAGCGCGAAAGCCTGATCGACACCAGCGATGTCATCCACGTGTCCGCTGCCAAATGGATCGGAATGGACCGGCTGCTGCAGCGCATCGATGAGTTGATTGAGCAGGACCCAATTCGCCAAGTGCGGCTGCAAGTGCCGCAATCAGAAGGCAAGGCGCTGGCGACACTGGATGCGAAAGCGGTTGTCCTGTCGCGCGAATACCGCGAAGGCTATGTAGAACTCGAAGTGCAGGCACCCGCATCAGTACTACGGAATCTGCAGGCTTTTATCCGCGGCTGACTCACTTCTCAAAAAACATCCTCACCGCGATAATCGCCATCATCACCGCGAACACTTTGCGCAGCACCGGTCCGGAAAGCTCTTGTGCCCAGCTTCCCCCCAAGTAGCCTCCCGCCAGCACGCCGAGCGCGATCATGATCGCCAGGCCGACGTGCACGTGTCCTGCCTTGTAATACTCGATGAAGGCGAACAACCCTGATGGTGGCAGAAGAATGGCGAGTGAGGTTCCCTGCGCCGTGTGCTGGTCCATCTTGAAGAAGTACACCAGGGCAGGAACAATGACCAGTCCTCCGCCAACTCCAATCATTCCAGCGAGAATCCCAGCAAAGACTCCCAAGGCTAATCCACCCAGAAGGCGTGTGTTCATCCATTCCTCCACAACGAGTGCTCCACTCAAGCCGCGTTTGCTTGGGGGGGGAATTTCTTCTCAGCTACTTCTTAGATTTCGGTTGGTCCGTACGAAAATACTGTTTGGCAATTACGTGATCCGCACGGTCGTACCCGCGTCTGCCTGCTCGTGGGCGTGGTAGCTCGACCGTACCAGTGGACCCGACTCCACGTGCTTGAATCCCATCTTCATCGACTCTTCTTTGAGGAAGCGAAACTCGTCAGGCGTGTACAGTCGCGCCACCGGCAGATGGTCCTTCGACGGTCGCAGATACTGCCCGACCGTCAGGATGTCCACCTTCCGCGCCGCCAGGTCGCGGAAGACTTCGAGCAACTCGCCCGTGCTCTCGCCCAGTCCCACCATCACACCGGTCTTGGTCGGGATCACCGGGTTCATTTCCTTCGCCCGTTCTAAAAGTCGCAGGGTGCGCTCGTAGCGCGCGCCGGAGCGGGCCACGCGATAGAGGCGCGGCACCGTCTCCGTGTTGTGGTTGAGGATGTCGGGCTTAGCGTCCATCACGATCTGCAAAGGCTGTTCCAGGCCCTGAAAATCGGGGATCAGCACTTCCACGCGGCAGTCGGGCATCCGCTTGCGGATTTCGGTGATGGTGTCGGCGAAGACCCTGGCACCACCAACATTGTCGTCATCACGATTCACACTGGTGACCACAGCAAACTTCAGCCCTAGCTTTGCCACTGCTTCCGCTACCCGCGCCGGTTCCTCAAAATCGATGGCCTCAGGACGCCCCTTGGGCACGGCGCAAAATCCGCAGCGACGGGTGCACAAGTTACCCAGCAGCATGAAGGTTGCGGTGCGGTGGTTCCAGCACTCGCCGATATTGGGACAGTGTGCCGACTCGCACACCGTGTGCAGATCGAGCTTGCGCGCCAGCGTTTTCAGGTCGTGGTAGTTCTCGCCCATGGGCGCGCGCGCCTTCAGCCACTCCGGCTTAGGCGCCGGTTTGTGCGGTGCAACGTCGATCTGGATGAGTTCGGGAGCGCTAGCCATACGACTGTTCTATTGTACGATGGTCGTCCCGCGGGTTGCAGCGGCGACTCACAGCGTATGCAGATACACCAGCAGGTCTTGCAACTGCTGCGGTGTAAGCTTCTGCTGGAAACCTGGCATCTTGGCCCGTCCCAGCAAAATAATGTCGGTCACCCGGTCATCATTCGCCGGGATGCCGCTGCTCATGAACTGCTTCTGAAACAACCCGCGCATGCTGGGACCGCGCAGATTGCGATTACTGTAGGCGTAATGACACTCGGCGCAGCGCGCGTCGTACACGCGCCGTCCTTGCGCCTGCTGCGGAGTGAGTCCAAGTTCAGCGTCGGTCTTTCGCGGCTCGGCTTCGCAACCTGCCAACGCCGCTAACGCAACAATTATGAGGACTACCAGTGCGGAACGGCTCGCCTGCTTGCGGATCAATCCAATTTCCCCGTAGAATCTGCCGAATTCACAACCACGGCCCGATTTCAACAACGCCAACGGGTTAGAATACACCTCGCATGACGGTGCGCCTCAAACGTGTGTACGACCCTGCTTCGCTGCAAGATGGCGCGCGCGTGCTCGTAGACCGTCTGTGGCCTCGGGGTCTAACCAAGGAAGCCGCTGCGGTGAACCTGTGGCTCAAAGATGTCGCGCCCTCCAACGAGTTGCGCAAATGGTTTCACGCTCATCCTCCGCAATGGAGCAGGTTTCGTGAAAAGTATCTCGCCGAACTCACCACCGGTGAAGCCCACGCTGCCTTGCAACAGCTTCACGACCTCGCCGGCAAGCGACGCGGTCTCACTCTGCTGTTCGCGTCCAAGAACATCGAGCAGAACAATGCGTTGGTACTGAAGCAACTGATCGACGGCGATCGCAAGCCTCCCACCGGCACCGGTCCCGCGCGCGGCGTCGCCGCCGGACGCGCCCGCGCCGCCGCTCGAAAATAGGCGTTCGATTCGCGCGCGCTATCACCAGGATCCGTGACTCCAGGACTTCTCAACTCCTCCGCCCGTGCCTAAACTCAACCTCGAGCAACGTAGTCACCGAGGAGTCGAGCCATGCTGGCCAATGCTTTTCTGGACAAGTCCACCAAACCCACCGATGCTGAACTGGCTGCGGCACTGGGCCCTGCGCATGCACTTTGGCTCCAACTGGTCGCCGATCTGGCCACCGACAGCAACGTGGATGTGCAGGAGTGGAAATCGGTGTCGAAGAAGTACGGTTGGTCGCTCCGCGTGAAGCTCAGGAAGCGGACCATCGTCTATCTATCGCCTCATTCCGGCTGCTTCACCGCAGTCTTCATTCTGGGGGACAAAGCGGTAAAGGCGGCACACGAGGCTGGACTGCCGGCATCTGTGATCAAGACGCTCGACCAAGCCAAGCGCTATGGCGAAGGGACCGGTCTGCGGATCGAAGTGAAGGGCCCTAAAGATGTGGCAATCGTCAAGAAGTTGACGGCAATTAAGCTGCAGAACTAAGGCGGTAGCCCTTCAATTGCCTCCGTGCGCAACCCCCTCTAAGTCCAAGATGCGACTTCCGTCCCGAAATTTTGCAGCCCTCAGATAGCCGTGAGTCGCGATGGCGCACGCTCCGCTCGCAAGAAACATCCGTCCGGACCTCCACAACCGCATCATCTTCCACGATCTTGGGTTTACATCTGTGGTTGCAGCTACCGGAAATCCGGGGCTGTTGGTATCCACTTCTCGCCGAGGAGACTACTTCCATGCGTCATTGGTATCTGTTTCCGTCAGCCTGGCTAGTTAACTCCCGCCGGACAGTCATTGTCTTGGCGATCTCCTTTTCTCTTTTACTCGTCCCAGTACTACTGGCCCAGCAACCCGACGTCCCGGAGAATCAACGGGACCAGGACGTCGCGACGCCCTCCGGACCTCCGCCCGCCGACAATTTGCCCCCGGCACCTTATCCTGTCGTGCCGCCGTCGCTCACCATCCCCTCCGGGACGTTCGTTACTGTCCGCCTGTTGGGCAGCCTCTCCAGCGATAACAATTTGCAGGGCGACGGATTCAGCGCCACCCTCGAACAGCCCATCGTGGTCGATGGGTGGGTGGTTGCCCGTCGCGGGCAGATCGCCATTGGACGGGTAGTCTCCGTGCAAAAGGCGGGCCGGGTCAAGGGCGTCTCCAGTATGGGTGTGGCATTGAGCGATCTTCCGCTGGTCGATGGACGGCAACTGCCTGTGCAATCGCAACTGGTACAGACCTCGGCGGGCACGTCAAAGGGCCGTGACGCTGTCGCTGTGGCCACCACCACTGGCGTGGGCGCGGCGATTGGTGGTGCGGTCGATGGCGGAAGTGGGGCTGGCATCGGGGCCGCAGCCGGAGCTGCCGCCGGAATTGCCGGCGTGCTTCTCACCCCGGGCAGGCCCACCGTCATGCCTCCGGAAACTCTGCTGACTTTCCGACTGCAGGAACCCGTCACCCTCAGCACGGAGCGCAGCCAGGTAGCGTTCCAGCCGGTCGGGCAGCAGGACTATGCCAGCGCTCCGCCGCAATTACAGCAGCGGCAGGTGGGACCCGCGTATCCCGGGTACCCCGCGGGACCGGGGTATCCTTACGCGATTTGGCCTTACTACGGCGGCTGGGGCTTCTATCCCGGCATCTCATTTGTGGGCTCCTACGGCGGTTATGGATGGGGACGCGGAGGCTACTACGGTGGTTACGGCTGGGGTCGCGGAGGATACCGCGGATATCACGGAGGCCGCCCACACTGACGACCGCTATCGAGATGGGACGAACGCGGGCGCCAAACAGCTACGTCCCGTCCGCCACAATCTTCTCCACGATTTGATCGATCGTCTCGATGGCCTTCCGGTTGGAGAGGTTGTGGTTGTTGCACAGGATGGAGAACGCCACGCGCTCGCCCTTCGCCGTGGTCGCATACCCTGACAGAGCATTCACGTGTCCCAGTGAACCTGTCTTGCCATGCACCGTGCCCTTGACCGGAGCAGTCTTGAGGCGGTCGTTCAGGGAACCATCGACTCCTGCGACCGGCAGGGTGTCTTCGTAGAGCTTTCCCCACGGCTGTTGCTCGGCGTACTGCAGTAACTCGACCACCGCCGCCGGACTGACAAGGTTTTCGCGCGACAAGCCCGAGCCGTCATAGAACGCGAACTGATCAGGCTTGATGCCAGCCGAGGTCAGGAACCCGCGCAGCACCTCGAGCCCACCCGCAATCGAGCCCGACGTGCCTTTCTCCTTGCCCAGCAAGCGCAGCATCAGCTCCGCGTGCAGGTTCTGGCTGACTTTGTTGATCACGCGCAGATCGTCCGCCAGCGGCTGGGACTGGTGGTTGGCCAGCACCAGGGGGACCGGGTTGGAATGCGAACCCGATTCGCCGCCGCCGCCCGAGGCTATGGTGGTTACCGAAAATGTCTGCATCGACGCCAGTTCGGTGTGCCGGGTACGAGGGCGTCCATACACCGTTACGCCCCGCTGCTCCAGCAGTTCGCGGAATAGCTTCGCCGTGAAGTCCGCTGGGTCTTCGATCGCCAACGACTCACCGGCCCCTGCGTCATCCTGCGGCATGTTGCCCCAGAACGTAATCTGGTTTGATCCCGGCTCGCGGTTGATGTAGATCTTCCGCGGCCCCGTGCCCTGCGGGGTGGTCATGATCCGGTTGTCGATGCGGTAGTACTCGGGATAGGGCGTGACATTCAGAAACGCGCGCTCGCCCGGCCGGTCCGCTGGCATAATGCTCACGAACAATACGTTGTCATTGATGGTGAGCGCCGATACTGGAGCGCCCCATTCCCACACCAGGTCGTCCTGCGACCAGCCTTCGCCGTAGCGCTCGAAGACGTAGTACGAGTCGTCAGCAACCACGTCGCCGTCCACGTACTTCAGCCCCTTCTGCACCAGTTGGTCGGCCAGGTCGATTAATACCTGGATGGGAAGAGCCTTGCGCTCGGTGTGCAGATAGTAGGGAAGCGTGCGCCCTGAAAGGTTGGGATCGCCGCGTCCCACGACGACAAGGTCGGAGTTCAGGCGGCCATACTTATCCACCGTGCCCAGGCTCTCCACCGTGGTCCTGAAGCGATAGTCAGGGCCGATCAGCCCGAAAACTGCGGCGGTGGTAAACAGCTTGGTGTTCGACGCCGGCGTGAACAGCTTGTTTTCATTGAGCGCGAAAATGCGGTTGCCCGTGTCCAGCGCAACCACGTCGATGCCCCAGAATCCGCGCGCCACATCCGGCTCGCTGAGGATCTGTTCGATCGCCCGGCTGAGTTTCTTGTTGTCCTCGGACTTCTTGTGCGCAGACTTGGCGCTGTCGGCGGCCACGGCCTGCCCTACAAGCAACAGCAACAGCGCTACGTGAACGAGATTGCGGAGCCGGTACATAGGACTGCTACACCACAACTCGAATTCTAGCACCGGTTGCCGGAGTACCCGATGCGTATTGCAAGCGCACGGCTTCATAGTACCGTCGAAGGCCTATTCCACTTTTGCGATGCCCGGCGACCCTCGACTGTTTGGCATTCCTCGCGGGCTTTGCCCGGGGAATCTGCTATCCCCTCCCTCCGCTCTCTCACAATTACAATCGAACGATGCGTGCTCCCTACCGTTGGCAGCTTCGCTCCTGCGCTCTCGACCTCGGGACCCGCACGTTCATCATGGGCGTCGTCAACGTCACGCCCGATTCCTTCTCAGATGGCGGACAGTTTCTCGACGCGCAGCGCGCCATCGCGCACGCCCTTGAGATGCTCGACGAAGGGGCCGACATCCTCGACATCGGAGCCGAGTCCACCCGCCCCGGTACCCGCGTCCTGCCCGACGAAGCTAGCCACAAGCCCGTCGTGACCGAAGACGAAGAACTCCGACGTGTGATGCCGGTGATTGAAGGGATATTCCGCGCGCGGCCGGACGCCATCGTCTCCATCGATACCTATAAGTCCGGAGTGGCCCGTCGCGCCGTCGAAGCTGGCGCGGAGATCGTCAATGACGTAAGCGCCTTCCAGTGGGACGACTCGATGGCGGGCACCTGCAGCGATCTGCGCTGCGGCGTCGTTCTGATGCACACCCGCGGCCAACCTGCCGAATGGCGTCACCTGCCGCCCGAGTCCGACATTACCTCGCTGGTGGTCAATGATCTCGCTGATCGCGTGCAGGCTGCTCTGACAGGCGGTGTTGGGCGTGACCGCATCGTGCTCGATCCCGGCTTCGGCTTCGGCAAGAACTTCGAAGAGAACTATCCGCTGCTGGCTCAGTTCGATCAACTACAACGCCTGGGATTTCCGTTGCTCGCGGGCACCTCGCGTAAGTCATTTGTCGGCCGCACGGTTGGCAAACGGCGGGGCGGACAAGATGCTCCGGCGGGTCAGCGCCTCTACGGATCGTTGGCCGCCATGGTCGCCAGCATCCTGAACGGAGCCCATATCGTTCGTGTGCACGATGTACGGCCGGCCGTCGAGGCGGCCGCCATCGCCGACGAAATCCTCGCCGCAGAATCATCGTGACTGGCATCCAATTCCATCATCCATGATCCAAATCGAAGCCCTCTCCACCAATCCCCGCGTAACCATCCGTCGCACCGGCGCGCCTGACTCCAAGGGCCGTTGCGTCGTCTACTGGATGCAACGCTCCCAGCGCGCTCTCGACAATCCCGCGCTCGACCTTGCCGTCGACGTCGCCAACGCGCTGCGTCAACCAGTCGTGATCTTCTTTGCGCCCGTGCCGTTCTATCCGCGTGCCAACCTGCGGCATTATGCGTTTCTCGCGCAAGGCATTCCCGACATTGCCGAGCGAGCCCGCAAGCGCGGGGTAGGGTTCGTACTCCGCGCCTATCCACAACATTCTCTGCTTAAGTTTTGCGACGAAGCGAATGCTTCGATCGTGATCGGCGATGAAAACCCCATGCGCGAGCCTCGCCTTTGGCGCGAACTCGCCGCTAAGAAACTCAACGTCCCACTATGGACCGTCGATGCGGACGTGATCGTACCCACGAAGCTGCTGGAGAAAGAGCAATATGCCGCGCGTATTATCCGTCCGCGCCTGCAGCAGCGCTTGGAGCAGTTTCAGACCGCCCCGCGCAATTCCGTAGCGAAGGTGGAGTGGCAGTCTCCACGCGCTCTCGCCGCCCTACCTGACGACGGGTCGCTCGACATCACCGAAGGCTGGAAAGACCTCGACCGTTCCGTTCAACCCGTCGATGCCTTTCGTGGCAGCACCACCGAAGCGCTCAAACTACTCGACGAATTCGTGAAGCACAAACTGTCGACCTATCCTGAAAACCACGGTAAACCTGAAATTGATGGCACCAGCCGGCTTTCACCTTACTTGCACTTCGGGCACATCGGCCCGCACACCGTCTTGCACGCTGTCCTGAATTCGAAGGCGCCGCAGACCACCAAGGACTATTTCATCAACCAGTTTCTGACCTGGCGAGAGCTGTCTATCAACTTCGTCCACTTCAATCCGGTTTACAATTCGATCGAGTGCGCGCCCGACTGGGCGCACAAGACGCTGGCGGCGCATGCTCGCGATCCGCGGCCTGTTCTCTACACCCGCGAGCAGTTCGAATTCGCACAAACCCACGACGAGCTTTGGAATGCCGCCCAGCTTCAGATGCTGCACGCTGGCTGGATGCACAACTACATGCGCATGTATTGGGCGAAGAAAATTCTGGGGTGGAGCCCCTCGCCCGCTGTCGCCTGGCAGACCGCGCTCTACCTCAACGACAAGTATTTTCTCGATGGCCGCGATCCCAATGGTTACGCGGGAGTGGCCTGGGCGATGGGTGGGAAGTTCGACCGCCCGTGGTTCGAGCGTCCCATCTTCGGCACGATTCGCTGGATGTCAGGCGACGCCGCACGCAAAAAGTTCGACGCCGGCAAGTACATCGCGCAAATGAAAGCGCTCGATGGGAAGCGTACTTCGAGCCCGCAGCCCACGCTGTTCTAAGCAGCATTTTGCTTGTCATCCTCAGCTAGCGACCGCAGGGATCGAAGTCGAAGGGACACCTGTCCTCGCGATGATGAGGGTGCCCCATCGTAGGCCGCGCCGGCGGGCTAGGGTGGGAACGACCGAAGCTTACGGAGCGACCTTCAAACTGATCACGAACAAACTCGCCCACAGCAGCAACCCCGCCACGCCAACCCACATCGAGATGCGACGTTCCTCAGGCCGCCGTAATGTGGGAAGCGGCAGAGGTGCGCCCAGCGAGCGGTGAAACCACGCTCCCAGCAACCCGCCGAACCCGATCAGGGCCGTGGCCCCGCCAAACATCAGGCCCGCCACGATGAGAACAATGCTGAGGCTGAACATCGCGCACTACCCCACTGCTGCCATCAAAATAGACCTGCACATGACTACCGTGCAAGCGCCGCCGGTTATAAAATCCCAACACCATTCGAGGAGGCACCATGAAACGCGTCACCGGACTCGGCGGCTTGTTCTTCAAGGCGAAAGATCCCAAGGCGATGTACGACTGGTATCGGAAGCACCTCGGCATCGAGGGCGAGCCTGACCAGGGTGCGATGTTTCACTGGCGCGACGCTGACGACCCCGAGAAAACTGGAATGACCGTTTGGTCGATCTTTCCCCAGACCACGAAGTACTTCGATCCTAGCCCCGTGCCCTTCATGATGAATTTTCGCGTGGAGAATCTTGCAGAGTTGCTAAACCTATTGCGAGAGGAGGGAGTCGCGATTGATCCCAAAGTAGAGGAGTATGACTACGGTAAGTTCGCCTGGATCACCGACCCGGAGGGCAACCGCATCGAGCTATGGGAGCCGCCCGCAAAATAGCGGCCCAAAACACAAGAAGCGGCACGCAAGCGCGCACCGCTTCTTCACACCAGAAACACTGGCAGGGACTCTACTCCGTCCATCGCCGAAATACAAGACACCCATTCGTGCCCCCAAAGCCGAAGGAGTTCGACATGGCATAGTCCATGGTCACTTTCCGTGGTGCATTCGGCACGAAATCCAGATCGCAACCCTCGCCGGGGCTCTCCAGGTTCATGGTCGGCGGCGCAATCTGATCGCGCAACGCCAGCACGGTGATGCCGGCTTCCAGGCCGCCCGCTCCGCCCAGTAAATGTCCGGTCATCGACTTGGTCGAGCTGACCAGCATCTTGTAAGCGTGGTCGCCGAAGGCGCGTTTGATAGCCATAGCTTCCAACTCGTCGCCCAGCGGAGTAGATGTCCCGTGGGCATTTACATAGCCCACGACCTCAGGCGTAATGCCCGCATCCCGCATGGCATTGCGCATTACGCGGAATCCGCCCTCGCCATTCTCGGCAGGTTGCGTAATGTGGTTGGCATCCGCGCCCATGCCGTAGCCTGATACCTCGGCAAGAATCTTCGCGCCGCGGTTCTTGGCGAACTCCAGCTCTTCCAGGATGAGTATCCCCGCGCCTTCGCCGATCACGAATCCGTCGCGGTCCTTGTCCCACGGACGGCTGGCCCGGTGGGGATCGTCATTGCGCGTCGATAGGGCGCGCATGGCGGCGAATCCGCCCACGCCCATCGGCGTGATCGCGGCTTCGGACCCTCCGGCAATCATCACGTCCGCATCGCCATATTTAATGATGCGGGCCGCGTCGCCAATCGAATGTGCGCTAGTGGTGCAGGCTGTACACGTGGCCTCGTTTGGGCCCTTGGCGTTGTGGCGGATGCTGACTTGTCCCGCCGCCAGGTTCACAATCGCTGCAGGAATAAAGAAAGGTGAGATCTTGCGTGGGCCGCCATTGATCAGGTTGTAGTGTTCACGCTCGATGATGTCGAATCCGCCGATGCCTGAGCCGATATCGACGCCTGTGCGCTCTGCTTGCTCTTCGTTTTCGACTTTGTAGTTGGCCATCTGCAGCGCCTCATCGGCGGCAGCAATGGCCAAGTGGATGAAGCGCGCCATCTTGCGCGATTCTTTCTTGTCGATGAATTGCAGAGGATCGAAATTCTTAACTTCTGCGGCGATCCGGCAGGCAAACTGCGTCGCATCGAAGCCGGTGATTGGCTCCACGCCGCTTTTGCCAGCCAGCAGCGCCTGCCACACTGCATCCGTGGTATTGCCGACCCCGCAAATCAGCCCGACTCCCGTTACGACGACGCGACGAGTCAAGCTATTTCCCTTTCGAATGCGCGTTGATGTAATCGACCGCGTCCTTCACGGTGCGGATCTTCTCCGCTTCCTCGTCCGGAATCTCGATGTCGAAGGCCTCTTCGAATGCCATCACCAACTCCACCGTGTCCAGCGAATCGGCGCCCAGGTCGTCCACGAACGACGCATTGGCGGTAACCTCGCCCTCGTCCACGCCCAGTTGTTCCACAATGATCTGCTTTACCCGTTCGTCTACCGATGCCATATGATCTGCAAGCTCCTTTTCGTTCGCCGCGACCGCTGGCGAATCGCCCTGCCACATCGTCCGCTTAATCTTAGGATGCGCTACGGTTTCGCCTTAGCATGCGCTTCGATATAGGAAACTGCGTCCTGGACCGTGCGGATCTTCTCCGCGTCTTCGTCCGGAATTTCGACCTCGAAGGCCTCTTCAAAGGCCATGACCAGCTCCACTGTATCCAGCGAGTCGGCGCCGAGATCGTCTACAAACGAAGCCTTCGGCGTCACTTCCGCCTCGTCCACGCCCAACTGCTCTACGATAATCTGTTTTACCCGTTCCTCTACTGATGCCATCGAACCTCTCCTGTCGCGCGTCTGGCGCAACGCAAACTCTTAAGTCTATTTGCTCGCGGGAATTCCTGTAAAGAAAGACAATTCCTCTCGCGGATGCCCCGCTACCGCAGGCCTCCCGAGGATTGGGATATAAGACGCCCGCTTCATCCTAAACGCTGTTCTTTAGCAAGGTCAACGCAAGTTGTCGGAGGACATCCAACGCAGCACTGATTTCATGTCGCTGCCATCCTGCGCGCACCGACCGCAGGGACCGGAGTCTAAGGACCCCTATTCCCGCCATGTTCCCTGTTCGCCATAAGTTCTCCCGCTCTCCACCCCAACAATTCCACTTTGCCCCCGCCCATCGATGCGTGATACTGACTATCTCGCATGAAGGCTCTTCCCATCACGGAGTGGCTGCAGCGCTACCCGCGCACCAATCTCCGCGGTGACGTGGTGGCGGGCATCGCGCTGGCCGGACTGCTCATCCCCGAAGCCATGGGCTATGCCGGGATCGCGGGTCTGCCGCCCCAGGCCGGACTCTATGCCACGGCCTTCGGACTGCTGGCTTACGCCGTCTTCGGTTCCAGTCGCCAGTTGGCCGTATCGCCCACCTCGGCCTCGGCCGCCATTCTGGCCGCAACCGTCGCTCCGCTGGCCGCTGAGAACGCTGGGAAATCTGTTGTGCTGGCGGCGGCGGTGTCCCTCGTTGTGGGTTTGCTGTTCCTGATCGCCGGAACTTTGAAGCTCGGGTTCATCTCCGACTTCATCTCCAAGCCAGTGATGAAGGGATTCGTTTTCGGCATTGCGCTGACTATCGTCATCAAGCAGTTGCCGAAGTTGTTGGGAATCGAGAAGGGGACCGGCCCGTCGTACATGCAGTTGTGGCACACCCTGACGCACGCTGCGCAGACCAACCTGTGGACTCTCGCCACCGCCGCCGCCGCGCTCGCCGTGCTCTTCCTCGTTGACCAGTATGTTCCGAGAGTTCCCGGCGCGCTGCTCGTACTGGTTGCCGGCATCGTGATTTCCAGGGTCTTCCAGCTACATACCCATGGCGTGGACATCGTCGGCGCCATCCCCGCCGGACTGCCCCGCCCGAACTTCCCCGTGCTGACCTGGAGCGACTGGCTGCAAGCCGCGCCTGCCGCAGTTGGTCTTGCGCTAGTGTTGTATGCCGAGTCGTTGGGCGCAGCCCGCACTTTCGCCAATAAGAACGGCTACGACATCGACGCCAACCAGGAACTCCGCGCTCTGGCCGTGGCCAACGCAACCTCCGCCATCTTTCACGGCATGATCGTCGGTGGTGGTACCTCCGGCACCGCCGCCAACGACAGCAATGGCGCCAAATCGCAGGTTTCCACCATCACCGCGTCCCTGATGGCGATGATCACGTTGCTCTTCCTCACTGGCTGGTTCTACCACCTGCCCGAAGCCGTCCTCGCGGCCATCGTGGTCCATGCCGTCAGGCACCTGCTCGACCTTGGGGAATTGCGCCGCTTCCGCCGCATTCGTCGCATCGACTATCGCGAATCTCTGGCCGCCATCGCTGGCGTCATCGCCTTTGGAATTCTGAACGGCTTGCTGCTCGCCGTGATTCTCACGCTCATCGCCCTCATGCGCTACCTGGCGGAATCGCACGTCGCCGTCCTGGGACGTCTGCAGGGCACTCGCGAGTACGTCGACGTGTTGCGGCATCCCGAGGCCGAACAGTTTCCCGGACTCCTGATTCTTCGCATCGAGCGCATGTTGTTCTTCGCCAATGCCGACGGTGTCCGCCAGATCATTCGCGACCTTGTCGCTAAGGCCTCTCCGCCCCCGAAGGCCCTGGTCCTTAACTGCGAACTGATACCCGTCCTCGACGTCACCGCCATCGACGTTCTCCATCAGATGCTCGCCAGCGCGACGGAAAAGCATATCCGTCTGGTGCTCGCTGGTGTGCGCGATCCTGTTCGCGACCGCCTCGTCAAGGCCTCGTTGCTTACCGCCATCGGCGAGGAAAACATCTTTCGCAGCGTCGATCACGCCGTCGGCGCGTTGACCTCGGCCTCATCTTAGGGAAGTGGGTGCCTTATTCTAGTCCGCGCTAGCGTAGTAGGGTGGGAGCGAAACCTTGTGATACAACCCACCTATGCGAGCCGTTGTACAACGTGTTACCCGGGCCTCGGTCACGGTCAACGGAGAATTCACGGGAAAGATCGCGGAGGGATTGCTGGTCCTGCTGGGCGTGGCGCAGGAAGACGCCGAATCCGACGCCGACTATCTCGCCGCCAAAATCGTCGGACTGCGCATCTTTGAAGACGACGAAGGCAAGATGAACCGCAGTGTCGTGGACATCGGCGGAGCCGTGCTTGCGGTCTCGCAGTTCACTTTGTTTGGGGATGTTCGGCGGGGAAAGCGACCCTCGTTCGACGCTGCTGCGCGTCCGGAACGTGCCCAGGAGTTGTATGAATGCTTCGTCGCCCGCATCCGCGCCCTCGGCCTACGGTGCGAAACCGGACGCTTCCAGGCCATCATGAAAGTCGAACTGGTGAATCAAGGCCCGGTCACCATCCTTCTCGACTCTAGAAAATTGTTCTAACTCTCGCTGCGATCCCGCGACAGTGTGGGCGCCCCTCGGCCGGTTTTGCCGGGGCGGCGCTGAGTCAGGCCCTCAGGTTCTTTGGCGCAAATGCTGCGCGAGGCGTCGGAATCGAGCGGTTAGTCGGGCGATGCGCTCGTGACCTGCGCCTTTCCCACTCACCCAGCGATCCGCACCATTCAATGACAACCCTCGTGTTTTGATTGGGTTCGGCTGCTGATTCCCTCCCCTCTCCGCTATCATTGAGATACCAATGAAAGAGAGCTACCGCCGCTGGATGCACGACTGGGAAACCCGCATGACCTCGCGGGACGTCAACCGCGTGGTGCGTCCATTTGAATGGGGATCCGAGTTCGTCAGCCGCTGGCCGTTAACCGCGGGAATGACCCCGCCTCCTGACGAAGCTGACAAGCCGGCCCAGTTCGATTTCTGGACTGCGGTTAACGACCGCATCATCGCCAACAGCGACGAGTTTTATTCCTACGAGACGCCCACCGACTTCCGCCTCGAGCATCGCCGCGTCGAACTGTTTCACACTGGCAGCGAGCCACCCAAGAAAGAGCTCAAAGAGTCGTACGCGTCGTTCCTGCGCTTCACTTCGCCGGTCGAGTCGCCGTATCCCGAGAACAATGTGATGAACGCGCGCTGGTTTCCCGCGCGCGGACACCGCGCCGTGATCGTGATGCCGCAGTGGAATGCCGACGCCATCAGCCACAACGGACTGTGCCAGATCTTCAACATGCTGGGCATCTCGGCCCTGCGCATGAGCATGCCGTACCACGACATTCGCCGCCCCGCGGGACTCACGCGCGCCGATTATGCCGTCTCGGCTAACATCGGGCGTACTATCGATTCGGTGCGGCAGGGCATTGCCGACATTCGCTCCTGCCTCGACTGGTTGCAGCAACGTGGATACACCAAGCTCGGACTGGTCGGAACCAGCCTCGGCTCGTGTTATGCCTTTATCGCTGCCGCGCATGACCGGCGCATCAGCGTTAACGTTTTCAACCATGCCTCGACTGCATTCGGCGACGTCGCGTGGACCGGCCAGTCCACCCGCCACATTCGTCAGAGTGTTGAAGCGGTGCTCACTCACGACGAGCTGCGGCGCGTCTGGATGGCCATCAGCCCCATCGTGTACTTCGACAAATTCCAGCGCTGGCCCAAGAAGTCGCTGATGATCTACGGCCGCTACGACCTGACCTTTCTGCCTGAGTTCTCCATCCAGGCCGCGGCTGAATTCTTCAAACGCGGCATCGACACCACCGTCAAAGCGCTGCCCTGCGGCCACTACTCCCTCGGCGAGACTCCCTATAAGTACATGGACGCCTGGCACATCTCGCGGTTTCTGTCTAAAGCCTTCGCGGGGTAATTAAACCCACCCTTTCCCAAAGGAAGGGAAAGGATGGGGCACCCCGATTATGAGCACCGGAAGCGCTACAATGGCTTGCCATGAAAATCGCGCTGGGCTCCGACCACGCCGGTTTTGAGCTGAAGGAAAAAATCAAACAGAAATTGCAGGCCCGAGGCATTGCCGTTGACGATCGCGGCACCCACTCTGCCGACTCCTGCGATTATCCTGACTACGCGCAGGCTGTCGCTGAACAGGTCGCAGCCCATGGCGCCGACTTCGGCATCCTGGTTTGTGGCACCGGCATCGGAATGTCAATGGCTGCCAACAAGGTTCCCAGCATTCGTGCCGCCCGCGTGATGAGCGAGTCGGACGCCGAATTGTCGCGCGAGCACAACGACGCCAACGTGCTTACCCTGGGTGCGCGCATCACCAGCGACGAAGAAACGTTTAAGATTATTGATAAGTGGCTGGCCACTCCTTTTGCCGGAGGCCGCCACGGCCGCCGGGTGGACAAGATCATGGCCATCGAACACGAGGACGAAACGAAATCATCTCCCGCGTGAGCGGCCGCAAGAAGAGGACGCAATCATGAAAACCAATTGCATGGAGCTTCCGCTGTCGGAAGCCGATCCCCAGATCGCGCAGGCCATCGAGAACGAAGAACGCCGCCAGCACGAGGGCCTCGAACTTATCGCCTCGGAAAACTTCGTCAGCGAAGCCGTCCTCGAAGCCGCGGGATCTGTCTTCACCAACAAGTATGCCGAGGGTTATCCCGGCAAGCGCTACTACGGCGGCTGCGAGTTTACCGACGTGGTGGAAAACCTGGCTCGCGATCGCGCCAAGCAGCTCTTTAGGGCCGAGCACGCCAACGTGCAGCCGCACTCCGGCTCAACCGCGAATATGGCGGCGTACGCCGCGCTCATCAAGCCCGGTGACACCTTCCTCGGCTTGAACCTCGCGCACGGCGGACACCTCACGCACGGGCATCCCCTGAATTTTTCCGGCAAGACGTACAAGATCGTTCCCTACGGCGTTACCAAGGAAACCGAAACCATCGATTACGACGAACTCGAGCGCCTTGCCGAGGCCGAGCGTCCCCAGTTGATCATCGGCGGCGGCAGCGCCTATCCGCGCACCATCGATTTCGCCCGCATGCGCCAGATCGCCGACAAGGTGGGCGCGTTCTATCTAGTGGACATGGCCCACTTCGCCGGACTGGTCGCCGGAGGCGCGCACCCATCGCCGATACCGCACTGCCATGTCGTCACCACCACCACGCACAAGACGCTGCGCGGCCCACGTGCCGGACTAATCCTCTCCAAGCAGGAGCACGCCGCCGCCATCGACAAAGTCGTATTCCCCGGAATGCAGGGCGGCCCGCTGGTGCACATCATCGCGGCGAAGGCAGTCTGTTTCGGAGAAGCGCTGCGGCCCGACTTCAAGGTCTATGCGGCGCAGGTCGTGGCCAACGCCAAAGTCATGGCGCAAACGCTGGCCGACGAAGGCTTCCGCATCATCTCCGGCGGCACGGACACGCACCTCATGCTGGTCGATGTCTTCGCCCAGGGCATGTTGGGTAGCGAAGCCGAGAACGCGCTGCACGATGCCGGCATCACAGTGAACAAGAACGCCATCCCGTTCGACACCAATCCGCCCATGAAGCCCAGCGGCATTCGCATTGGAAGTCCGGCGTTGACCACGCGTGGCATGAAAGAGCCCGAGATGCGGCAGGTTGGCAAGTGGATCGCCAGCGCGCTGCATAATCGCACCGACAAAGCCGCGCTTGAGAGCATCCGCCGCCAGGTGCTGGAGATGGCCGAGCAGTTCCCGCTCTACGCGTCGCGACGGGCGAAGCACGTCGACACCGTAAAGGTCTAGGCGTTCACCGAGATTCGATCGAGGCCGGGACACACTGTTCCGGCCTTCTTCATTTCTGCAGCACCCGACGTCACAGAAACCCTCTGCCTCACGGTTTACACTGGATTCATGCGCGTCGCTATCGACATCCGGCGGATCAACGAGTTCGGCGTGGGCACCTACACCCGCAACGCCATCCGCACATTGGCGCGCCTCGATACCGTCAACGAATACTTCCTGCTCGGCATTCCTGGAAAGCTGGGCGACATCGAAACTCTCCCGCCAAACTTCATCACCGTTCCTGCCCACCCCAACGAGTTTTCGCTCAACAGCTATCTCGAGTTGAACCGGATCCTCAAGCGCCACGGTTGCGACCTGTTGCATGTGCCGCACTTGTTCTGGAAGCCGCAGGCCATTCCGTGCCCCTACGTGGTTACGGTGCATGATCTGCTCGATCATCTCTACCGCGTCAACAGCGCCTCCTCGATGAAACGCTCGCTGCACTTTCAATTCACCAAACGGGTTTTGCATCACGCAGCACGGATTTTTGCGGTCTCCAATTTCTCCAAGAAAGACACCGAGCGCATCTTCAATGTGCCCAGCGACAGAATCGAGGTTATCTACAATGCGCTCGATGACCGCTTCCGGCAGGGACACGCCACGGAAGCCGACAGCAAACTCATCGCCGAACGCTACCAGGTGAACTACCCGTTCCTGCTTTACGCCGGACGCATCAGCCCGCACAAAAATGTTGTTCGGATCATCGAGGCATTCTCCGCGCTTAAGACCGATTTGGAGAAGGATGGCGCGTACCCGGACCTGAAACTCATCATCATCGGTGACGAACTTTCCAAGCACCCTGACCTGCGTCGCGCCGTCATCCGCAGCCGCGTGCAGAACGATGTGCGCTTCCTCGGATTTGTTCCCATCGGCGTGCTTCGCATCTTCTACGATCTTGCCAAGATTTTCGTTTTTCCCTCGCTTTACGAAGGCTTCGGACTGCCTCCGCTCGAAGCCATGGCGCACGGCACGCCGGTCGTCACCAGCAACACCTCGTCGATTCCCGAAGTTGTCGGCGACGCTGCGGTCATGGTCAACCCCGAAAACGTTTTCGAGATCGCGCACGCCCTGCATCGCGTACTGCTCGACCAGGCTGTCCGCGACAAGCTGAAATCACGCGGCTTATCGCAGGCGCAAAAATTCTCTTGGGACGACAGTGTCCGCCGCATGCTCGCTGTGTATCACGAGGTGGTACAGAAGTAGCGTGCCGACGGCTGGAATTACTCGGCCAAACGCTCGACGCCATCACTTTCGTGCCATTGCATCATCAGACTGAGCAGATAGACTGATGACCCCCTAGCTTTAGCGCGAACCCGACTCCCCATATCTGGGTGTCGTTGGTAAGCGTCGCATTACTCAAAACCCCATCTGGCCATCACAGGAGAATTCGTATGAACGAAATCGCTAGTATGGTTGCCCAGAAGTTCAATCTCTCACCTGAAGTCGCCCAGCAGGTAGTCGACTTTGTAGTCGCGCAAGTCAAGGGCAAGCTGCCCGCTAGTGTGTCGGAGCATGTCGACGGCCTGCTCGCTCGAGGTCCCGACGCAGAGGGCCTTATGGATAAGGTCAAGGGCCTGACCGGCGGCCTGTTTCAGAAGTCGTAGCTGCCGCGAGTGTTTACGGGCATTGCTCCCGCAGCCGGACTAATTCATAGGAACGACGCCAGGCGTCGATTCCGGTAGGTCTCAACTGCCGTAACTCACACTGAAAGGAACTTCGTATGCTAAGCCTTCTCTGGACAGCGTTAATCGGATTGGTTGTCGGCGCCTTAGCGAAACTTCTCATGCCCGGCAAAGACCCGGGTGGAATTTGGATCACCATGGCCATCGGCATCGCCGGATCGTTCCTCGGAACCTGGATCGGCCGCCTCGTAGGCTGGTACCAGGAGGGACAGTCCGCTGGTTTTATCATGTCGCTGATCGGCGCGCTGATCCTGCTGGCGATCTACCACCTAATCAAGCGCAAGACCGCGTAGGTAATTCCTGAAGGCTCTCCCAGGTTCGCGCCGGTTTTTGGCGCTTACCTGGGAGTCTGCACGGGCGTGACGGCCCTGCCGTGGGAGATTCCATCCCACCGCAAAGAACTATGACGAGGAATCCTGGAAGTCCAATCCTCCGGCGATACACCAACTCCTAATACGATCGATTTCATAAGTTACCTGACAGTTACTACCGCCGGACGCAAGTTCAGTTTATGCTCACGGCTATGGCAGTTTCGGTCACGGTGCTGGCGAGCGGAAGCAGGGGCAATTGCACGCTCATCTCCAGTTCGGGAACCCGGCTGCTTGTGGATGCCGGACTTTCCTGCCGCGAACTGCAGCGCCGACTGGCGCTATGCATGGAAGATCCGGGATGCATCGACGCCATCCTCATCACTCACGAACATAGCGATCACGTTGGCGGCCTGCGTGTGCTTGCCAAGCGGCTGAAGGTCCCCGTGTATATGACCGAGGCCACGCACGACGCCTATCGCAGGTACGCGCGCGACAGCGCAGGGAATCGCATCACCCTGGAACGCTTGGAACTATTTCACCCCGGACACGTATTCAACATCGGGGACGTGAGTGTGACGCCATTCACGATTCCGCATGACGCGATCGATCCGGTGGGATTCACGTTTCGCAGCGAAGGCGTAAAGGTGGCAGTGTGCACCGACCTGGGTTACATGCCGGCCAGCGTTCGGCACCACATCCGGGGATGCCAGGTGTTGATGATCGAGTCGAATCACGACTTGGAAATGCTGCGTGGCGGCCCGTATCCGTGGGCGGTGAAACAACGTGTGATGAGCCGGGTGGGGCATCTGTCGAACGATGCGCTCGCAGATTTTCTGACGACGGACTATGATGGAGGTGCCGAATACGTTATCCTGGCGCACCTTTCGGAGCAGAACAACCATCCCGAAATTGCGCGGATGACGGCAGAGCGTGCGTTGGGCGAGCAGCGCAATTTTGTGCGCAACCAGTTGATACTCGCAGCCCAACATGAGCCGCTGACGGCAATTCGACTGTAGTCTTCGCCCCACCAACGGGCGCCGCAGAGGCGCTGCCGTTCTTCGGGGGCAAGGTTTACGACATGACAGAGTGCACTGATCGCGTCATTGGCAAGATTCTTGCCGGGTGGCGTTATGACATCTCGGGGTTGGCTCCGGAAATGCGCGGAGACTACGAGACGCACTTGGTGACTTGCGAGCATTGCCGTTCACGGCAGCGACTGCATCGCGGTATCGATATCGGGCTGATGGTGTTGGCATCGCTGTCGATGATCGTGTTCCTGCTGGCCTATGGGGTGATTCGCCATTTCCAGCCCGAGCATGCGTTCTGGCTGGAGATCGGCGCCCTGGGTGGGTTCCTGCTGTCCATGCTGCTGTGGCTGCTGGTGGCCGTTGCGACACCCGCGCCGATGGTGGTCAAGGATGCGGCCATGAGTGGAGCACGCTTGGGACTCGATAAGCTGCCGGAAGAAATTCGGCAGCGGATTCCTGAGGAGTTGCGGGTGAAGATTTCGGGACAATGAGAGCACTGAACAGTTTGGGAAGACGATAAAACCCGCCAGACTGGCGGGTTTTGCGCGTCATGCAGAAAGAAAAAGCTGCCGTCGTTCCGGAGTCTGCGTCACAACTGGGTCTCGCCGCTACGCGGCTCGAGTCAATTTCCCACGCTATACCCCGGGGCTTGCGCCCCGGGCTCACTTCGTAGTCGCCGCTGCGCGGCTATTTCGACTTGAAATTCGGACCTATGCCCCGCCGGAATATTCTGGTTTGAGCTACGACACAAACACCTCCGGGACTGAATCCTCTTCCGACTCTATCCAGCACTCCGCTCGCCACTGCAGGCTACGTGCTCGGTTAGACTATTTCGCCCCTACGGGACTCACTATTTTGGTACCGTCCAGCCTACTTTCTGTCCTTTGTTCTGTTCGTCGAGCCACTGCTTCAGCGGCGCGAAGTATTCCATCATCGCTCCAGCATCCATCTGATGCTCTCCGGTGAGCGCGTAGAGCGCATCCGGCCAGGGCTTGCTCTGTCCCATTTCCAACATGGCATTCAGCTTGGCGCCCGCGGCCTTGTTGCCGTAGAACGAGCAGCGGTGCAGTGGACCGCTGAATCCTGCTTCGTGACACATGGCGCGGTAAAACTGAAATTGCAGAATCCGCGCAAGAAAGTAGCGGGTGTAGGGGACGTTGGCGGCCACGTGATACTTGCCGCCGGGATCGAAGTCGGCCTCGCTGCGCGCAGTGGGAGGGAAGATGCCCTGGTACTTTTCGCGCATCTGCCACCATGACTGGTTGTAGTCAGCAGGCTTGATTTCGCCGCTGAAGACACGCCAGCGCCATTGGTCGATGAGCAGTCCAAAGGGCAGGAAGGCGACCTTGTCCATCGCCTGCTGCAGCAAATACGCGGTGTCGTCGGTGGGCGGCACGGTGGCCAGTAGTCCAACCTGCTTGAGGTACTCGGGCGTGATGGAGAGCGCGATAGTGTCACCGATAGCCTCGTGGAAGCCGTCGTTAGCGCCGTTCTTGAAGAGGAACGGTTGGTGCTCGTAGGCGCGCTGGTAAAAATTGTGGCCGAGTTCGTGGTGAACGGTGACGAAGTCTTCGCCGCGAATCTGGATGCACATCTTCAGGCGGATGTCGTCGAAGTTGTCGATGTCCCAGGCACTGGCGTGGCAGACTACCTCGCGATCGAGCGGCTTCGTGAACAATGAGCGCTCCCAAAACGTTTTGGGCAGCGGAGCGAAACCCAGCGACCCGAAGAATCCTTCGCCGTATTTCACCATGCCGATGGCGGCGGTGTGTTTCGCCTTCAGGAGGTCGGTCACGTCAAACGGCTGTTTTTGCGTTGGAGGGGCGACCAGCGCGAAGATGTTTCCCCGCTCCTGCGCCCAGGGATTGCCGAGCAAGTCGGCGCGAATCATGCCGTTGGCATCAACCGCACTGGGACCGTACTTCTGCACCAGCCTGGTGCGAACATAAGTATGGAGCGATTCGTAGAGTGGCTTCACCTGTTGATAGAGGCGCTCGATCTCCTGATTGAACTGTTCGGGCGTCATGTCGTACCCGGCGCGCCACATGTCTCCGAGATTGGCGAACCCCATCTCGCGCGCGCCTTTGTTGCCCAACTCAACCCAGCGCGAATAGCGATCGCGCATGGGTGGTGCGATGCTGTGCCATCCGACCCAGACATCTTTCAGTTCCTCTGGATCGGTGCTGGTGGCCATGATCTGCTCGATCTGTCCTATGTCGAGACACTTGCCCGCATTGGGGCCGGCCTTGGGACAGTACTTTCCTTTGCCATAATCGGCTTCGAGCGAAGTGCCGATGCGCGTCAACTCGGTTAGCTCTTTGGGATCGGTGGGCGCAGGCGCGGGCACGGCGGCCGACAGCTTGAGCAGAAGCATCTTGCGCGCCAGCTCGGCGGGCATCTGCAACTGGTCGTAACGGGTTGCCTGCTTGGCGAGCTCGGTAGTGGCGCCGATGAACGCTTCATTCGCTTCGGCGGACATCTGTTCAGTGTCGTCTGTGATGAAGTTGGACTGTACCCAGGCGGCGCGGTTGACTTTCACGTTGAGGTCGTTGAGTCGGGTCTCGGCGTGCTGGATGAATTCCTTTGCCTCCGCGAGAGTGGGAGGATCTGACTTCGGGCTGTTGGATGCGGTTTGTGCGCTCATGATGACAGAACCCAAGAGCAATACGGTCAATAGAATTGCAACCGGAGAATAAAAAAGAGAACAGGTGGCACTGCGCATAGCAAGCGACCTCCGGTGTCCCATTGTAAACGGGAGGGAAAATGAGACGGATTTTCAGCCGCACTGAGAGGACTTGTCGCGGACGAGCATTCGCATGTAAAGTCAGTGCGGTTTTTCCCAAGGAGACTCATGCCGCCGACCTTGATTTCGCAGCCCACCCGAATTGCAGCCGCAGGCAATAAGCCGAAGCTGATCGACGAATACATCGGTCGCGTAAACAGCCTGACTGCGGGCGTGAGCGTGGCCCACATGCGCAGTCCGCAAGGCTGGGCGGAGCCGGGTCAGACGCCGGAGTTCGAAGAATTTACCATCGTGCTAAAAGGCGTGCTGCACGTGAGCCACCGGAATGGAGAGTTCGACGTGCATGCCGGGCAGGCGGTAATCACGCATCCCGGTGAATGGGTCAGGTACTCGACGCCGCATCCTGAGGGCGCAGAGTATATCGCGGTGTGTGTTCCAGCATTTGCCATGGAGACGGCACATAGAGATGCGGAATGATTGATTTCTTCGGCGCTAGTGCTTTCGCGGCGTGATGCGGTCTGCGCCGACATACGGGCGCAAGACTTCGGGAATCAAGACACTGCCATCCGCCTGCTGATAGTTCTCGACGATCGCTACCCAAGTGCGACCGACGGCAAGGCCGCTCCCATTCAAGGTGTGCACCAACTCACTCTTTCGGGCGCCCTCAGGCCGATAACGGATGTTGGCGCGGCGCGCCTGGAAGGCTTCGAAGTTGGAGCAGGATGAAATCTCGCGGAACAGTCCCTGACCCGGTAGCCATACTTCGATGTCATAAGTCTTGGCGGAAGAGAATCCCATGTCACCGGTGCACAGGACAACTGTGCGGTAGTGCAGGCCGAGTTTCTGCAGAACCTCCTCTGCATTGCGCGTCAGCTTTTCGTGTTCCTCGTAGGACTGCTCGGGCTTAGCGAACTTCACCAGCTCGACCTTCTGGAACTGGTGCTGGCGGATGATGCCGCGCACGTCCTTGCCATACGATCCGGCTTCGCTGCGGAAACACGGAGTATAGGCAGTGAGGGAAATGGGGAGCCGCGCACCATCGAGAGTTTCGTCACGATAAAGGTTCGTGACCGGAACTTCGGCGGTAGGAATCAGGTAGAAGTTCTTCTCGTTGAAAGGAACTTTGAAAAGGTCGGCTTCGAACTTGGGGAGGTTGCCGGTGCCGTACAGGGACTCGGCATTGACCATGAAGGGGGGCAGGACTTCGGTGTAGCCATGCTCGCGAGTGTGCAGGTCGAGCATGAAGTTGATCAGCGCGCGTTCGAGCTTGGCGCCGAGGTCCCAATACACTGCGAAGCGCGCGCCCGTGATCTTGGCGGCGCGTTCGAGGTCGAGGATGCCGAGTGACTCGCCGAGTTCCCAGTGCGGCTTGGGCGTGAAATCAAACTGTGGCGGAGTTCCCCAGCGGCGGACTTCGACGTTGCTTTCGGCATCCTTGCCGACGGGCACGCTGGCATCCGGAAGATTGGGAATGCCAGTTAAGATGTCGCGCAACTGTGCATCCGATTCGGTGACAAGCTTCTCGGCTGCGGGGATCTTCTCTTTCAGGTCTTTCTGTTCCTGGAGATTCGCGGCGGTGTCTTGCCCGGCTTTCTTCAGGCTCTGAAATTCACCGGTCAACTGGTTGCGCCGGGCCTTCATGGTTTCGGCCTCGGTGATGGCAAAACGGCGCTGCGAATCGATGGACTGGAAATCCTTCAGCACGACGCTGGGATCCATGCCACGCTGGCGCAGCTTTTCTTCTACGAGGGGCAAATGATCGCGCACAAAACCGAGATCGAGCATAAGAGAATAGGTTACTGGAAGAGGGGGGCTGCGACCAAACACCGTTCCCAGGTTAGCGCCCAAAAGAAGGGCGCGAACCCTTCGACAAGCTCAGGGCAGGCTCTGGGGCACCAAGCCGGACGGAGCAATATCCTAGCGTATGCCGGGCAGCGACTCGAAGTCCTGCTGCTTGTGTGGCAATTGCCTGTGCCATTCGGCGGCGGCCCGGACGAACGCCTGAAACAGGGCACGTGAGGCCGGGTCGCTGTCGCAGGTGCGCTCGGGATGCCATTGCACCGCGAGCACGAAGTGGTCGTCGGCGGTGCCCTCCACGGCCTCCTTCACCTGATCTTCAGGGCACCAGGCGACCAACTTCAAACCATCGCCAACAACATCCGCCGATTGATGGTGACTGGAATTGACCGTGATCGCGAGGTCGAGGTCTGCAGGCACAGCTCCGGCAGCACGCAGAATCGCCGCCAGATTCGACTCCGGATCGATATTGACCCGGTGCGCCTTGACCATCGACTTCTCCGGATCGTGGTTCACAGACGTCGATAAATCCTGAGCGAGAGAGCCGGTGCGCCACACGTTGAGCGACTGCAGTCCGTAGCAAATGCCGAAAATCGGCTTGCGCATGTTGTAGGCATCCTGCAGCAGGAGTTCGTCGGTATTGTCGCGCAAAGTATCCGCGGCGGTGGTCTTGGAATGGCGAGCCGCATCATATTTTTCGGGATCGACATCGGCAGGACTGCCAGGCAGGAGAACCCCATCGCAGGTCTTTACCTGCTGTGCGATCTGGGCATTTGTGGCCTTAACGTCAATAATGACGGGTTCGCCGCCGGCTTCGCGGATGGCATGCTCATATTTTGGGAGGGCACGCATCACGTATTTGGTGTCGGTGGAGTTAGGGACCGGAATGGCGATACGTGGTTTCATAGCGCGTTCGTCCGCTCACCCGAGGTGCTTTCGGAGGAAAGGGGTCCCTCGACTCCGCTCCCTTCGGTCGCTTCGCTCAGGATGACGTCGGCGGAAGTCGTTGAGCTAGCCAGTGGCGCAGGCACTTTCGCGCGCGAGTAATACATTTTGGCCATCACTTCCCGGACGCGTGCGGCGAGTTTATCCATCTCGCGGGGGACCATGCCAGTGGTCTGAATGGGTTCTCCAACGATCATCTCGACGCGACCGGGCCGCAGGTGAAAACTATTCATGGGCAGATGTTCATAGGTGCCGACGAGGACCACCGGCACCACCGGCGCCTGCGCTTTGATCGCCATGTAAAACGCTCCGCCCATGAAACTTTGCAACCGTCCATCGCGGGAGCGTCCGCCCTCAGGGAAGATCACCAGAGGCATACCTTTGCGCAGCGAATCGCTGGCGCGGTTGAGTCCCCGCAGCGATGCGCGCGCATCACCGTGATCGATGGGGATCTGCCCGGAGCGCGTCAGGTGCCATCCCATGAAGGGATAACGAAACAACTCGCGTTTGGCCAGAATGCGGAACTGCGTGGGCAAGCTGGCATACAGCACAGGAATATCGAGCGCCGAGAGATGGTTCGCGGCATACACGGCGGGCTGCGCCGGGTCGATGTGTTCAAGACCCTCGGAGATCACTTGAATGCCCGAGGTCTTCAAGATCATGCGCGACCAGGTGCAGGCGAACCGGTGTTGCATGCGTCCGCCTCGATCGACGAATGACGATAGCAGGGACAGCGACCCCATCACGGCGGTGTAAAGGTAGATCAGAGGGACGAAGACGCAGTAGGAGCGCAAGCGGCTGAGCATCTCGCCGAGGCCGGTTGACTGCGAGTTGCCGGGTTGATCGAAAGCGGTCATCATCAGGCCCGAATTCCCATGAGATTCATGGCTTCACCGACCAGGAAGATTGAACCCGTCACCACGATTACACCATCCGCCGGAGCGATGGCGCCAGCGCGGGCGAGCGCCGCGGCCACTGACTCTGCGGCTTCTATTGCTGTTCCGGTTCGCGAACCGGCGTGCAAGAGTTGCTCCGTCGTCACGGCGCGTGGATTGTCGATGTTAGTGACGACGACATGTTGTGCGATGGGGAAGAGGATTTCGGCCATCTCCTGCACCGCCTTGTCGCGCATCGCTCCGAAAATTATGGTGAAGTCGCGATCGGGAAATGTTTCGGACAGCGCGGAGCGCAGCGCCCATGCTCCCGCCGGATTGTGCGCCACATCGAGCACCATCTGGCGCTCGCGTGTGGCAGGCGATGGCGACAACACTTGAAAGCGCCCAGCCCAGTGCGTCTCGCGAATACCCTGCTCCATCTGTTGGGGCGTAACCTTGAATCCGAAGCGTCCCAACTCCTCTGCGGCGGCCACGGCCAGTGCAATGTTGCGCAACTGATGACGGCCGGCGAGCGGCGAATCCACAAGAATTTCTTCGCCCATAACACTCAGCGGATAGCGGTTGCGGCCCGGCGCGGGAACTACCCGTCCGGCGAGGAACTCTGCGGCTCCCGGCGAAACGGGCGGCACATATTTCACGGCGCTGATTCCGGTGGCTTGACGGTCGAGAATGGCGTGGCCGATGACGTCGTTGGCTTCGGGATGCTGTGGCAGGGTAACTACCAACCCATTTTCGCGGATGATTCCGGCCTTCTCGCGCGCGATTTCACCGATGGTGTCGCCCAGATATTTCTGGTGGTCGAGCGAAATGTCGGCTATTACGGAGAGCAACGGATCGACAACGTTGGTGGCATCGAGGCGTCCGCCCATGCCGACTTCGAGCACGGCGATCTCGACGCCGACGCTGGCGAAGTACTCAAAGGCCATGACCGTGAGCATCTCAAAAAAACTCGGATGCCAGGGCAGCTTGCCGGAATGCAGAAGTTGTTGAGCAGTGCGCTCGATGCGGTCATATATCTCGCTGAACTCGACGTCGGCGATGGCCTCGCCGTTGACGCGAAAGCGTTCGTTGATGCAGACCAGATGCGGCGAACTGTAGAGGGCGGTCTTATATCCCCCGGCACGCAGGATGGACGACAGCGTAGCCGCGGTCGAACCTTTGCCGTTGGTTCCGGCGATAAGCACGCTGGGGAAACGGCGCTCAGGATTGCCGATCGCGGCCAGCATCTCGCGCACATAGGCCAGGTCGAACTTGTGCGTGGGAGTCACGGCCAACTCGTGCCCGAGAGCGTAGAGCTGCTCGACTGTGGTCTGGTAGGTCATGGACAATATTCAAAGTACATCAGGCGGCAGACCGATTCACGGCCCGTTCAAGGGCTTCTCGTATGAGGCGAGTGTATGGAATGCCCCTCTGTTTGGCTTTGGCTTTGAGCGCAGCCAACAGCGGTGCGGGTACGCGCATATTGATCTGCTTGTCCTTCTTCTCAAACTCGAACCGCACCGGCTGGAACTGAGAAAAATCAAGCTGCGAGAGATCTTGGGCCAGAAACGCCTCCGCTGCTTTGTCGGTTCTGAGTTTAGGCACTCGCTTCGGCTTAGAGTTCTTCATATGCAGCAACCTCCCTGCCATGCATGTAGCGGGCTGTTTTGGCCTGATGAGATGGAGACCTTCCCTGCTGCGCAAGGTGAACGCTACTAACACCGGGCGTCCCGCACTGGTTCTTCCGACTGCAAGCAAACGGTCTTCCTCCTGCGAGTGTTTGGGATCGGGCGCGACACGAGGCTCGTTCTGAAATAGTTCCTCGATTTCGGCAACGGATACGCCATGCGTTTGGCATTTCGCCCGGTTGCCGCGGTCCCAATCGAAGCCGTCGATGTCAAAGCCAATCATATCAATAAACTATGCATTTGTATATACGAATGTATTGACATCAGGGCCGTCTATGACTGGGCGTACTCTGTTCCTGATTCTGTGACGCGGTGGGGTTTGGTAAAGCGGGCGTAGAACCGAAATGACAAAACCACGATCAAGCTAAAGGCAAATACAGCGGCAACAGGTCCAGACCAGAATACGAATGCAGCGCCATGCCAAGGGCGTCCTCCACCGACCGTCGCCCATAAATCAATTCGAAGACCCCAATAGGCGCAAGCATCACGAACAAGAAACCTGCCAGTGAGACCAAGGTTGCTAAGGCGATGCTTGCAACGGCCCTTACGAGTTTGGAAGTGGCACCCATCTGCCGAGGCTCGCTACTTTCCCGCTAGTTCCTTTTTCACCGTCTCGCTTACGACCTTGCCGTCCACGCGTGCGCCGGCGAAGCTAGCCATCACGGCTTTCATCACCGATCCCATGTCCTTCATGGTGGGAGTGCCCATCTCGGCGATGGTGGCCTTCACGGCCGCGACGATGTCTTCCTCGCCAACCGCCTTGGGCATGTAGGCCTCGATGTAGGTGATCTCGTCGGCCTCTTGCTTTGCGAGTTCGGGACGGTTGCCTTTCTCGAAGGCTTCGATGGAGTCTTTGCGCTGTTTGATGAGGGTGCTGAGGACCTGCAACTCCTCTTTCTCGTCGAGAGGGGCACGCTTGTCGATCTCCTTATTTTTCAACGCGGTTTTCATCATGCGCAAGGTCGAGAGGCGAAGCGCTTCCTTGCTGCGCATGGCCGCGACCATGTCTTTTTGCACCTGCTCGGTCAGACTCATGGGGCAATTATAGTGGCTTGAGCAGGGGCCGGGGATTTATCATGGAAGTCCGGCGTCTCTCCGCCGGAATCCCTACGAGCAAAGGTGAGCTAGCCATGCTACGTAAGACACGGCTTTTTACGCCCGGTCCTACTCCACTACTTCCCGCAGCCCAGCAGGCCATGGCCGCAGCGGACATGCATCACCGCACGGCGGAATTCCGCGAGATATTCACGCGCTCGCTGGCCGACCTCAAGACCTTTATTGGAACGCAAAACGATGTGCTGATCCTGGCTGCGTCGGGCAGCGGCGCCATGGAAGCGTCGGTCTCAAACCTGACGTCGCCGGGCGACAAAGTCGTGGTGCTCAGTGCTGGTAAATTCGGCGAGCGCTGGCGCGACATCGCGAAGGCTTTCAGTTGCCAGATTGAATTGGCGAGCGCCCCTTATGGCGAGACCTTCGACCTGAACGAAGTGAAAGCGAAGCTCGACGGTGCGCGCGTTCTTTATGTCCAGGGCACCGAGACCTCGACCGGTGCGCGGCATGACGTCAAGGGCATCGCTTCCCTGCTGAAAGGCACTGACACGCTGCTGGTGGTGGATGCCATCACCGGGCTGGGCACGACCCAGTTCGACGTGGACGGTTGGGGCATCGACATCATCATCGGCGGCTCACAGAAGGCGGTGATGATTCCTCCGGGTCTGGCGTACTTGGCCGTCAGCGAGCGCGCCTGGCAGCGCATGGAGACAACCAAGAATCCGCGCTATTACTTCGATCTGCGCAAAGAGCGCAAGTCGGCGGCGAAGGGCGAGTCGGCGTTTACCCCTGCAACCGCTCTCATCGCAGGACTGCTGGCGGCGCTGGATTACATTCGCAAATCAGGCAAAGGCGACCTGGCGGCCGGACGCGATGCGCTGATCCACAACGCAGAGACTTCGGCGGCAATGGTGCGCGCGGGAGCCAATGCACTTGGGCTGGGATTGTTCGCGCCCACGTGTCCAGCAGCCGCGGTGACGGCAGTGTTGCCGCCAGCGGGCGTGGATTCAAGCGCGCTGGTGAAGGAGTTCCGCGAGCGTTTCGCGATGGTTGTGGCCAACGGGCAGGGAGAGATGAAAGGCAAGATGATCCGCATCGCGCACCTGGGCTACTACGACTACCTCGATGCCATCGGAGTAATCGGGGCGCTGGAGCAGGTGCTGTTGCAGGTGGCTCCGTCGCATCGGTTCGAGTTGGGCGCAGGCGTAAGTGCGGTACAAGAAACATACGCCGAACAGTTCGCCGAGGCGGTGAAAGCGTAATCGCCAAATCATCGGCGCTGCAGTCATTCGTGTGTCGCCGCTACGCGGCTCCGATCCGTTTCATTCACCCACCCCGGGCTCACGCCCGGGGCTAACCCAAATGCCGCCCCGTTGGGCTGGCTTTGCGCAATCACCGTCTCATCGCAATTGACCGAGGATTTCGGCGATAACCGCCGCTCGTCAGTTCACTGCGACGCTTAGACCGGACTCATGGGAATCGCACCACAGGGAACTCATATGAAAATCGTAATTGCTGAAAAAGTCGCGCCCTCCGCACTGGCTGTATTCAACGAACAATCCGACTGGACCGTAGCCACTCCCGAAAAAGATGCCCTGGCGGCGGAGTTGGCCACAGCCGACGCGCTGCTGGTACGTTCGGCGGTGTTCGTTGACGCCGCCATGATGGACAAGGCCCCAAAACTACGTGTCATAGGTCGAGCGGGCGTGGGCGTAGACAACATCGACCTCGAGGCGGCCACCAAGCGCGGCATTGCGGTCATGAACACGCCGGGCGGTAACGCCATCGCGGTCGCGGAACACACGCTGGCATTGATGCTGGCGCTGGCACGTCATGTTTCCAAGGCCGACGCTTCGACGCACGCCGGGAAATGGGAGAAGAAGTCTCTGCAGGGCACCGAGCTGAAAGGCAAAACCCTGGGCATCGTGGGACTGGGAAAGATAGGCGTCGAGGTGGCCAAGCGCGCGGTCGCGTTTGGGATGAAAATCGTGGCGCACGATCCTTACGTCGCCTTCAGCTTCGCGCAACAATTGCAGATCACCCTGGTTCCGCTGGACGAGTTGTTCGCGAAGTCTGACTACATCACTCTGCATGTCGGACTCACGCCGCAGACGCAGGGCATGATCAACGCCGCCAACATCGCGAAGATGAAGAAGGGTGTTCGGTTGGTGAACTGTGCACGCGGTGAGTTGCTTGACGATGCCGCGGTTGTGGCAGCACTGCAATCGGGGCAACTGGGCGGAGCGGCCCTGGATGTGTTCCGCGCCGAGCCGTTGAAGGACTCGCCTTATCAGTCCGCTCCCAACGTAATCCTGACCCCACACATCGCAGGTTCGACCAACGAGGCACAGGACGCAGTGGGCGTGCAAATCGCGATGCAGGTCCGCGAGTACCTGTTGAAGGGCGTGATCCAGAACGCCGTGAACGTGCCCTCGGTGACGTTTGAAGAGTACGAGGAGATGCTGCCCTTCATCGGGCTGGCCGAGCGCCTGGGGGCGTTCCTGGCACAGTCCGGTGAGAGCAACGTGGAAGAGATCGGCATCGGCTACAGCGGAGATATTTGTGACTGGAAGACCGACCTGATCCGCAACGCAGCCGTGGCGGGTGTGCTCAACCAGATGGCGCACGAGAAAGCCAACCTGGTGAATGCAGCTTCCATCGCCGAGGAGCGGGGCATCCGAGTGAACGAGCGCAAGAAGTCGCCGTCACCTCGTGGGTCGGCGGGCAATGTGCTGACCGTCCGCCTGAAGACTGGGCAGAAGGAGCACACGGTCGTTGGAACGGTACTACACGGCACATCGCCTCGTCTGCTGCGGATCGATGAAATCGATGTCGAAGCGCCACTGCAGGGCAACATCATTTACATGCGCAATCGCGACGTACCCGGCGTGATCGGGCGTGTGGGAACGGTGCTCGGGCAACACACGGTGAATATCGCCAACTTCTCACTGGGACGTAGCGAGCAGGCGAAGGAACCGCGCGAGGCAGTGTCCGTGGTGCAGGTGGATAGCGAAGTCAGCGAGGCGGTCTTGCAAGACTTGCGCAAGATCGAGGCGGTCGAGGTGGCGAAGGCGATCAGATTTTAAGTTGTCAGTTGTCAGAAAAGGCGCGCCGGAGGGCATCCGGCGCGTCGGTGTTTCTCGCGACGGATGTATCGCATTCACCGCTAAGACTTCGGCGGTGCCTTTGCGTCCCTCGCCGCTTTCAAATACACCCAAATGTAACAGAGCGGAATTGGGGAAAAGGCCAGACACCAAACTGGAGCTCGGCCGGTCACAACCAGCAAAACTGCATAAGTAAGGCTCACTCCATATAGAATTGCGCCTCCCAGCAGCTTACGCGCGCGAAACTTCGGATCCCGTTCCATCCTCTCGGAATCCTTGGCCACTCGCCACATGACCCAACCCAGAAGCGCACAGCTTATGAAGACGCCAAGGACGACGGCTGTGATTGTGCCCCATGGAATGGGATTCGCAACGATCGATGCTAGAGTTTGAGCGCCCATCCTTCGACCTGCCAGGGCCTGAAGCCCTTTCGCACATGATACTCGGTATGGCACGAATGAAGTCGTGCCCTGACGCAACGCAGCACCCGGCCCGCCCATCAAAACCAAAACGCGCCAGAGTCCATCCGGCGCGCGATCCAATCCGACAACTGAGCTAACGTGTTGTGGCTGAGCCCGCTTTTGCAGCCACCGCGAGGCGGACTTCGGCGCGTTTTATCGCGTTAAGGGTCGCATCATAGTCGAGGTCGGCCTCAGCCCTGGCCAGCGCTGCCTCGGCGCGCGCCTTGGCTTCCTGTGCCCGCTTCACGTCGATGTCTTCGGCACGCTCAGCGGTCTGCGCCAGGATGGTGACTTTGTCGGGCAACACCTCGGCAAATCCCCAGGCGACCGACAGATGGTGAGTGTTCCCACCGGACTTGTAAGTAATTTCGCCGATCATCAATTCGGTAATCAGCGGAGCATGGCCCGGCAAAACGTCCATGTATCCCGCCTTGCCTGGGATCTGCACCTCGTCGGCAGTTTCCTTCGCCACCAGCTTGTCGGGCGTGACGATTTCGAGTTGGAAGGTATCAGCCATGGCGTCTATGCGGTGGCCTTCATCTTTTCGGCAGCTTCCAACACTTCGTCAATCGAACCCTTCATGTAGAAGGCCTGCTCAGGAATGTCGTCGTGCTTGCCGTCAACAACTTCCTGAAAACTGCGCACGGTGTCTTCAATCTTCACGTAGCGGCCCTTGAGACCGGTGAACTGTTCGGCCACAAAGAACGGCTGTGAGAGGAACTTCTGTACCTTGCGGGCACGCGACACGGTGAGTTTCTGGTCTTCGCTGAGTTCGTCGATACCGAGAATTGCGATGATGTCCTGCAGGTCCTTGTAGCTTTGCAGGACGCGCTTCACCGCCTGCGCGCAGTTGTAGTGCGCATCGCCGACCACGCGCGGATCGAGAATGCGCGAGGTGGACGCCAAGGGGTCGACTGCGGGATAAATGCCGAGCTCCGAAATCTGGCGTGAGAGCACGGTGGTGGCGTCGAGGTGAGCGAACGTGGTCGCGGGAGCGGGATCGGTCAAGTCGTCGGCCGGCACGTAAACCGCCTGCACCGAAGTGACGGAACCCTTCTTAGTGGACGTGATGCGCTCTTGCAACTCACCCATTTCGCTGGCCAGATTGGGTTGGTATCCCACAGCCGAAGGCATGCGGCCCAGCAGAGTGGAAACTTCCGAACCCGCCTGGGTGAAGCGGAATATGTTGTCGATGAACAGCAGCGTGTCGGAGCCTTCCTCGTCGCGGAAGTATTCCGCGACGGTGAGGGCCGAGAGCGCCACCCGCAGACGCGCTCCGGGAGGCTCGGTCATCTGGCCGTAGATCAGCGCGGCCTTGGATTTCTCCGGCTCCTTGATGTTGACCACGCCCGACTCCTGCATTTCGAGCCAGAGGTCGTTGCCCTCACGGGTGCGCTCGCCCACGCCGGCGAATACCGAGAATCCGCCGTGCTGCAGGGCCACGTTGTTGATGAGTTCCATGATGACGACGGTCTTGCCGACGCCCGCGCCGCCGAACAGGCCGATCTTGCCCCCCTTCAAGAATGGCTGGATGAGGTCGATGACCTTGACGCCGGTCTCGAACATCTCCGCGGTGGTGGACTGCTCGTCAAAAGCAGGGGCCTGCCGATGGATGGGCAGCCGCTTGGTGTGCTTCACCGGTCCCAGCTTGTCCACGGGCTCGCCAATGACGTTGAGCACGCGACCGAGCGTGCCCATGCCCACCGGCATGGTAATCGGGCCGCCGAGGTCGATGGCCTTCATGCCGCGCACCATGCCGTCGGTGGGCTCCATGGCGACGCAGCGCACGCGGCCTTCGCCGAGCTGCTGCTCGACTTCCAGGATTACGTTGATGGGAGCAGGGACGTTAAAGCCATCGCTCACCACCCGCAGCGCCGAGTAGATAGGCGGCAGGTTGTGCTCGGTGAATTGCACGTCCACGGCGGGACCTGCGATCTGAATGATGTGTCCGATATTTTCAGCCATTATGAGTCCAGTTGCCAGTTGCCAGTGGCCAGTGAAACCGACTTAATTCAAGTTTCTTTCTAAGCCCGCAATTCGGCGTCAAAATCTCTGCTAAAGAGCCGCCGCGCCGCTGACGATCTCGATAATTTCCTTGGTGATCGCCGCCTGGCGGACCCGGTTCAGGGTCAGCGTGAGCGAGTCGATCACATCGTTGGCGTTGTTGGTCGCGGAATCCATCGCGGTCATGCGGGCGGCGTGTTCCGCCGCTACCGACTCCAACATCGCCTGATAGATCTGGATCGCGACATAGCGCGGCAGCAGATCGTTCAACAATTCCTCGGGCGGCTGCTCGTAGATGTAATCCACTGGAGCGGTGCCAAACTTGATCGCCTCGCGTTCCAACTCAGTGGTTTCCGCAGCCTGCAGGCTTACGCCCGCCGTACGTGCCGCTTCCCCCATGCGTTCGCGCGCTTCTTTGGTCAATTCTTCCGCCTGGGTAACCTCGCGGCGGCCAATTTCCTGTACGGGAAGAATGCGCTCCACGATGACCCGTTGGGAGATCACCGACTTGAATTCGTTGAAGATCAGGTACACTCCATCGATCTGCTCGTTGCAGTAGCGCTTGATGATGCTGTTCGCCATCTCCTCGACTGCGTCGTAGTTCACGTTGCCGAGCAGGCTGAGGTGCTCGCCGACAATCTGTATGCGTCCGGCACGCTCGGTGGCATCAGGCTTCACAACCGGGAACCGGCGCCGCAGAAAATCGCGCCCCTTGCGGCCGACGGCCTCGACATCGATGTTCTTGCCCTCGAGATAGTCCACAAATCTAAGCGGGGCCTTCAGCACGTTGGAATTGAAAGCTCCCGCGAGTCCGCGATCGCCGGTTACCACGATGATCATCACCGTCTTTTCGGGGAGCCGGTTGCGGAGTAGGGGATGGATCGGTTGACCGGTGTCCGGATCGACCAGCTCGGCGCGGCTGATCGCCGACTGCAGAAGGTTGGTCAGCATCTGGGAGAACGGACGGGCCGCCAGAGTGCGTTCCTGGGCGCGGCGCAACTTGGCCGCCGAGACCATCTTCATGGCCTTGGTGATCTGGCGCGTGTTCTTCACGCTGCGGATACGACGCCGAAGATCGAGTACGTTTGCCATGAGTGGTTATGCGCTCACTGCCGCCGCCGCCTGACGCTCGCTGGCAAAACGGTCTTTGTATTCCTTGATGGTCTTGGTCAGGTCAGCTCGCAGTTCGTCGTCGAGAATCTTCTTCTCTTCGATGGCTCGCAGCACACCGGGGTTACTGGTATCCACGTAGGCGTTGAGCCCTTTTTCGAACTCACGCAACTGTTCGACGGGCATGTCGTCGAGCAGGCCCTGGGTTCCGGCGTAAATGATCAGAATCTGCTTGGAGAACGACAACGGCTGGTATTGTCCCTGCTTCAAGATTTCCGTCAGTCGCCCGCCGCGGGCAAGCTGCGCTTGCGTCGCCTTGTCGAGGTCGCTTCCGAACTGCGAGAAAGCCGCCAGTTCGCGGTACTGCGCGAGGTCGAGCCGGAGGGTTCCGGCAACCTGGCGCATGGCCTTAATCTGGGCGCTGCCGCCTACACGGCTGACCGATAGGCCGACGTTCACAGCCGGACGCACGCCGGAGTTGAACAGATCGGTTTCGAGATAAATCTGGCCATCGGTAATGGAAATTACGTTGGTCGGAATGTAAGCCGAAACGTCACCTGCCTGGGTTTCGATGATAGGCAGGGCGGTCAGCGAACCGCCGCCCAGATCGTTGCTCAGCTTGGAGGCGCGCTCCAGCAGGCGCGAATGGAGATAGAACACGTCTCCGGGATAGGCTTCGCGTCCCGGCGGACGGCGCAACAGCAGCGAGATCTCGCGGTAAGCAACTGCATGCTTGGAAAGATCGTCGTAGATGCAGAGCGCGTGACGGCCGCTATCACGGAAGTACTCTCCAATAGCGCACGCGGCGTAGGGCGCGATGTACTGCATTGGGGCGGGATCGGACGCGGAAGCGGACACCACAATGGTGTATTCCATCGCACCGTAGTCTTCCAGCGTCTTCACCACTTGCGCGACTGACGAGCGCTTCTGTCCGATGGCGCAATAAATGCAAATCAGGTCGCGTCCCTTGCTATTGATGATGGCGTCGAGCGCGACCGCGGTCTTGCCGGTCTGGCGGTCGCCAATGATCAATTCGCGCTGGCCGCGGCCGATGGGAATCATGGAGTCGATGGCCTTCAATCCGGTGGCCATGGGCTCTTTCACGGGCTGACGATCGATGACGCCGGGCGCCAGGCGCTCCACCGCATTGAACTTGTCGGTGCTGATGGGGCCCTTGTCGTCGATAGGCACGCCGAGTCCGTTGACCACGCGGCCGATCATTGCATCGCCTACAGGCACGCTCATGATCTTGCCGGTGCGTTTGACCTCGTCACCCTCTTGAATTTCGGTGTAGTCTCCCAAAAGTACGGTGCCGACCTGGTCTTCTTCCAGGTTCATGGCGAGTCCCGCGACATTGTGCGGGAAAGAGAGCAGCTCGCCGGCCATGACTTTGTCGAGTCCGTAAACGCGGGCGATACCGTCGCCCACGGACATGACCGTGCCGACTTCATCGACGGCAATCTTGGTTTCGTAGTTGTCGATCTGCTCGCGGATGAGCTTGGTGATCTCGTCTGCCTTGATCTGCGCCATATGATTCCAGTAGTCGGTGGCT